>Glacier_p1__coassemble_7468_pt1 | contig 2412 bp, 1 predicted proteins | sample Glacier_p1__metabat2_high_PE_010 | metagenome-assembled genome bin Glacier_p1 | reverse complement strand
TTCTGGACTATGTTCGTAAGAACAAGGAAAGACATCACGAGCTGTAAGAGCGAGAGCTGCGGTGCTTGTGCAATAATGTAATTTCATATATTATATCTAATTATAAATAAATGGCGTATTTCTAAAGCGTGCATTGCTATATAAAGCAGTGCACGTTTTATTTTTATAAAAGTGTATGATAAAAATATGCTTTTGAAAATGTTCTGCATATTATTCAGTAAAAAGGAAAGTTAATAGTATTTATTATACGTATTACACCAAATTGATGGTATAGCTTGTTATGAAAAAGTTATATTAATATGGTAAGGTATACAAAAAATATCACTTAGTATATTGTTTTATTTAACGAAAAAATAAATTGTTAATTTTGTTTTACAAACAAAAAGCGATCTATATAGGCTTTTTAATATATTGATTAATTTTACATATTCTTTTTGAGTGAAAGTGTAAATACAATAATATTAACATTAAATGAAATAAAAAATATGAGTAAATATATATATGAAGTCTTGCGGGGGGGGTACAAATGTGATATAATTGTGGACGAAAAGTAAATTCCTTGATTTTTGCTTAAATAACTTTGTTTTAATAGATGTAAAATTCTTATAGAAGCTCTTAATTCATAGAGGAAACAAGGCAACTCTTATGTATAGTTATGAGCGTTCAATAGGAATTTTATAATAAATTTATTTAACTCTACATTAAAAGTAGAGAAAGAGGAGGAAATTTATTATGAAAAAATCCTTAGTACTCGCAATGGCTATGGCTCTGGGCGTAACTGCTTCCGCATACGCTGCAAATCCGTTCTCCGACGTTCCGGCTGGCCACTGGGCATATGATTCTGTAGCAGAGCTGGCAGCTGCAGGCGTAGTTGATGGTTATGCTGATGGCACCTTCGGCGGCGACAAACTGATGACCCGTTATGAAATGGCTCAAATCGTAGCAAAAGCTATGGCAAACGGCGCTAACGTTGACAAACTGGCTGCTGAATTCGCTGACGAACTGGACAACCTGGGCGTTCGCGTAGCTAACCTGGAGAAAAAAGCTGACAACGTAAAAATCACTGGTCAAGTTCGTTACCACTATGCTGATCATGATGGCGCTGGCGATCATGAAAACGCTCTGCGTACTCGTTTGTGGGTAAATGGCCAAATCAACGATGATTGGTCCTACACTGGCATGGTACAAAACGTTCAAAAACTGGACAACAACAAAGGTGATGAAGATGTTGTATTCCAACGCGCTTATGTAAACGGCAGAGTTGGCGGTTTGGACGTTGTTGCTGGTCGTCAAAACATTGCTCTGGTTGACGGCAACCTGTATGACACCCGTTTCGACGGCGTTGTTGCTTCCTATGGCAAAGACGTTAAAGTAACCGGCTTCTATGGCAAACCGACCGATCAAAACAGCAAAATGTGGTCTTGGGTAGGCAAAGGCGCTGCAACTATGGGCAAAATGAACTATCGTTCCTTCGAATTCGAAGAAATGTATGGCGCTAAAGTAGACGCTGAAATTGGTGTTGTTAAAGCAACTGCTGGTTACACTGTATTTGGCGATGGCGAAACTGCTAAATACAGAGAAGCAACTGCTGGTGCTGGTGACTTCGTTAAACAAGACAATGGTATGTCCGCTATCGAAGATAATGAAATTTGGAACGTTGGCGTAGCGTTTGATCTGGCTAAAGAGCTGAAATTTACCGCTGACTACATGAAAGCTACCGACTACAGCGACCAATTCAAGAAACATCCATTAGGCGATGATGGTTATGTATTGGGTCTGTCCTTCAAAGGTGCTAAAGCTGAAGAAGTTGGCACCTGGGGCCTGTATGGCAAATACTATGACCAAGACCGTCCGACCGTTATTGCTCACACCATGAACGGTGAATACGGTGGCCAAGGTTTCGATGGCTACATGGTAGGCGCTAACTACACTGTTGCTAAAAACATGGTAGCAGCTGTTGAATACTATGATTTGGAAAGCAAAGACGTCAATGATCCGAATTCCCCGGCAGAAGACATGAAGACTCTGTGGACTCAACTGGTATTCTCCTTCTAATTTAAGCTTAACGGCGTTAGAAACTGTATAATTTCAACCTTTAAGAGAGACGGCTTAGGTCGTCTCTCTTTTTGTATGCAGAAAAAAGAGCTTTGCAGCATAGCAATGTGTAATTATATATAATATGTAGTTTGTGTTTTTTATAGCTGATTTGAACGTTATAAGGATGATGTTATTGAATAAGCATTTTGGATGTAGGGTAATTATTGTTCTATATGCTTCAAAATTAACACTGTATTAGGATTTGCTTCTCTATGTTTATGTATACAAGACATCTTCCTTATAATATGCTAAAATATAATCAATGCTGATGCAGTTTATTTTGCAGAATATATCATAAAATATTTTGAAGGGGGC
>Glacier_p1__coassemble_1703_pt1 | contig 8968 bp, 7 predicted proteins | sample Glacier_p1__metabat2_high_PE_010 | metagenome-assembled genome bin Glacier_p1 | reverse complement strand
CGATTCTATCACTATGAACTCTTTCCTCAGCTTCCTTATCAGCCAACTTTTGCATTAATTCACACATCTTGCCAACGCCTCCTTCATCCTTCATATAGCCAACCTTAGCAGACAATTTACTACTCAACATATCGCCTGCTGTCTTACAGAAAAAGTCATGCATCAGCCGTCCCAAAGGCGTTACTGTGTTGCGTTTTTCTGCATTTACATATATTACGTGCGAGCCGTAAAATCTCTTCTCTTTTATTTTACCATTTTACAATATTATCGACAATAACATCACCTTTTCACGCTCTACCTCTCCGTCATTGCCTACGGCAATGCCACATCTCCTTAAAAGGAGAGGCTTAAGTGCATTCGAACGTAAGGCTCCCCTTTTAAGGGGACAAGGTGAATTGGCCGTAGTCCAAGAGAGGGCGGTCTGGACCGGCTGTCAGCGTAGCTAACTGAGATGTCCTATATTAAAAAGAGCAGTAATACATCTCTGTACTACTGCTCTTAAAATCAGTTGCTGCCTCTTGAAGAAGCCAAGCTTATTATGCTTTATTCAATTATCAAATGTACCGCATTGTGTGCGATATATTAGAAGGAAACCTCTACACCAGCAACAAAGCTGCGGCCGGGCATAGCGTAGTAATAGTTTTCCAAATCTCCACTAAAACCAAATGCTGTACTTTCTTGATACATGGTATCAAAAATATTGTTCACAGCACCAAACACTTTAACATTTTTCGTAGCTTGATAATTTACTGCTAAATTGAATACCCAGTAATGATTATCCAACCAGTTGGTATGGTAGAAACTGTCATTTTCAGAACCAGCAGCTCCAGCATCATCGCGACTTAAGAATCCTCTGCCAGTTAAACCAATATCCCATTTATCTTTAGTATAATTAACACCCAAATTTACAGCATGTCTAGGCAAATAACCTAATTTCAGTGTATCAAAATGATAACCATTTTCAGATTCATGCTTCAAGAAAGAATAGCCTACAAAAGCATTCCATTTATCATCGAAACGCTTATTATATTGAATATCAAAACCAACATCTTTAGCGTTCTTAAAATTACCATATTTACCATTATGCCCACCATCTCCCATATTCATTAAACCAATTGACACATCAGCCTCACGAATAAAACCATGAGCGGACAGACTAGAGCTATCATCAAAAATATGATTATAACCAATGCCATAATTTTTACCTCTAGCAGGTTCTAAATTTTTATTACCATTCTCTTTATGATACAACTCTCCTGCTGTAGGAATAATAAAATATTCATCATAACCAACATACATATTATTCTTGTCGTCAAAATTATGAGCTATAGTGATGCTTTTTGATAAATTATTATCCATATCACCAGAACCCTTTACGCTGTCGGTAGTATCTCCAATATTATTTGCCTTAGCATCATCATAGCGCAATCCAGCAGTTATGTTCCATCTATCATCAAATGTCCATTTATCCTGAATGTAATAAGAGTTATTTTTTATTTCTCCCAAACAACTGATATTTTTATCGTTAAGATCATCAGTTGGATTCCATTTACTTGCTTTAGTTTTATTGATATCAATTCCTACTACCAAAGTATGGTTATCATCAAATTGTTTAATGAATTGATCACTAATCGTTCTTGTATTATACACAGTACCATCAACATTATTCCACTTAGTAACCATTCCAGCACCAGGTACATACTCCTGTTTATATATTTGATGAGCTGGCATAACTCTACCTGTTCTATAGGTTAGAATATTAGTTGTATTATCATCAAAATTCCATTTGTGTGTAAATACTGTTTCCTGTGTATATAGTTCTCCTCGTTGCGGCTGTAAATCTCCATAAGAAGCACCTAAAGCATTAAATTTAGCTTCACTTTCATCATATTTAAAAGTAAATAAATGTTTATCGCCAATCTTCTGCTCTAAATTAATACCTCCAGAGTGAGAATCTAGTTTATTTTCTATAGTATTTCCATTTCCATCTTTAAAATCCCCTAGTCTATCCTTATCATAGTAAACATGCCATCCAAAATCATTATCTATACCACTATTAGAAAAATGATAGGCTTCCTTACCAAAGCTACCAGTAGTAGCTTTTAATATAGTTTTGTTGTCATCTATTTTTTTGGTGATAATATTGATAACACCACCAGCAGCATCACTACCATATAAAACGCCTGCAGAACCTTTAAGAACCTCTATTCGCTCAATATTATCCATATTATTCAGCAAGTTAGGATTGATTGCTCTATCACCACTACCTACAGGAGTCATGCGTACACCATCCACCAAGATAAGTACGTTTTTAGAACCATTAATCATAACCGGTGCAGTCATATTAGCATTTACTGTACTACCACTATAGTTTTGAAATTGTACACCTGGTACAGCAGTCAGCGCTTTATCTAATGTATCGTAATGCATTCTTTCGATATCAGCTTTAGTAATAACGCTGATGTTTGCGTTTGCATTAAAGATGGTTTGCTCAGTGCGGTTTGCAGTTACTACGTATTCGTCCAGAGCAAAGGATTGGATTTCTTCTTTTTGAGTTTTTTCTTCAGCTGCATAACCAAGAGAGGTAAAGCCTGCGCACATTACAGAAAGAATGCAAGCAGTTGCAAGTTTTTTGTTTACAAATTTCATTCAGACACACTCCTTATGTTTTTTGCCTGTGTTTTTCTTCCGGGCCATGATTTATGCAATAAAAAAGGACTGCTACAGCTGCAGTCCATGCCATATCCGAGAAAGCTGGTGCACCTGTATAAATGCAAGTAGTCCTACCTACTGCATCCGTCATACAGCTCATACACGCAAGCCTACGGAAGTCCTTATCAACAGCGCCCTGACTTAGTTCATTGCACCCTTGTCCCTTTGCTAGAGGATTATGACAAGCTTGCTCCCATCACAGTTGCGGTACAGTTTTGGATTTACACCAAATTCCCTATTGATAATTGTTTTCAATATTTTTAAGATATATCACCCAACTTTAATAGTAATATATCTCATTACGTTATGTGTTATTATAGCATCTTATCCACCTTCAATGCAAGAGCTATTTTTATTATTTTCACTCTAATTATTGAATCATTATCAATAATTATTTCTATTTGTTTTATATTCTATTTGTGATTTAATCAATAATAAAACCCCTATAGATGCTTCTACAGGGGTTATTGTGAAAATCATGCATATTATAAGTGCTTTATTAAGGCCTTAAATCATTGCAAGCTGGCTTATTCTGTTATGATAATTTATTATAATTATCCTTGAAATATAATGCAAAGTTATTATTGATTACAATGCATTCTACACACTGATTACCTATAGCAATCAACTATACCAATGTATATCCGCCAAATAGCGTATTATTCTGCCGTGAATTCTACTATATGTTCACCGCAATAACAATACGTCTGTCCTATTACATCAGGTTTTATTTCTTCACCTCTGAGGCGTATGCAGGCGCTGGCTTAAATGTTTCAGCCAAGCCTATTAAAAGATTATCAAAGGCGTCGTTATTTTTAGAAGAAATATGGCACACAATTACATCACGATCATATTGCTTCAGTGTTTCTGGTGCTACAGCTTCACCATCCTTGCAAATTATGCACACCGGATTTTTTTTGCCCTCCGTTGCGGAAGACACCTTTATAACCTTGTTGCAAATAACGGTGCCATCGGCTACATCGCTAATAATTTCTTCAGTAAAATCCTCTACGGCATAATTAGTCTTAACGTAGTTCACTGCAGAAAATACCACCGCTATACCAAGAACAAATGTCAAAATAGTCTTCTTCATAATCGTCGTCCCTTTCATAAATAATGCAAGCATTATATTTACTCTCTTTATTAATATTAACAGTCCAAGATTAACGCAAGCTTAAACCAATGTAAAATCTATGTAAAGCATCGGTATTTCATATCCTGTAGCGTTTAATTATAATCTGCCATCAATATTCAGCACATTTCTTAAAAATAGTTATTCCACCTATTTTTAATGCTAAAAGCTTAAGCATTACCACTTGCAAGATTAATTCTTATTTGTGAACTTATTTCTATTTATTTTATTACTGTTCTTGATTGATTATACTATATAATTTCTTCTAACACAACTTATTATTTTCTATGTTTTTTTACTAATTTAGCAAATTTCCTACATCAAATCACTTAAATTCATTATACAAAATTTGTAACAAAGCTTTTTGACAAATAAAAAATCCCCTACAGATTTCTCTGCAGGGGATTTGATGGAGGCGCCTCAAGTACGCCTTATTTCATTTTATTGGCAGATTACATCATGCCAGGCATGCCGCCCATAGGAGGCATAGCAGGAGCAGCAGCTTCCGGAGCCGGTTTGTCAGCTACAATGGATTCAGTGGTCAGAACCAGTGCTGCAATGCTTGCTGCGTTTTGCAGTGCGCTTCTGGTAACCTTGGTGGGGTCAACAATGCCTTCTGCAATCATATCAACATATTTTTCAGTCAGTGCGTTGAAGCCTACACCCTTGCGGCTGCGTTTGATGGTATCAACAATAACAGCGCCTTCCAGACCAGCATTGTAAGCGATTTGACGAACAGGCTCTTCGATAGCACGTTTAACGATTTCTACGCCAGTTTTTTCGTCGCCAACAGCTTTGATTTTTGCCAGAGCAGGTTGTACTTGCAGAAGTGCAGTACCGCCACCAGCTACAATACCTTCTGCAACAGCAGCACGAGTTGCGTTCAGAGCATCTTCAATGCGCAGTTTCTTTTCTTTCAGCTCAACTTCGGTAGCAGCACCAACTTTGATTACAGCTACGCCGCCAGCCAGTTTAGCCAAACGCTCTTGCAGTTTTTCTTTATCGAATTCGGAAGTGGTTTCCGGAATTTGTGCACGGATTTGAGCAACGCGAGCAGCGATTACGTCTTTGTCGCCTTGGCCATCAACGATGGTGGTCATTTCTTTAGTTACACGAACTTGACCAGCTTGGCCCAGGTCAGCAACGGTTGCGCTGTCCAGCTTACGGCCAACTTCTTCGCTGATTACGGTAGCACCGGTCAGGATAGCGATGTCTTGCAGCATTGCTTTACGACGGTCACCAAAGCCAGGAGCTTTAACAGCTACAGCCTTGAAGGTACCACGCAGCTTGTTAACAACCAGGGTTGCCAGTGCTTCGCCTTCAATATCTTCAGCAATAATCAGCAGCTCACGACCAGCTTGTACTACTTTTTCCAGTACAGGCATAATGTCTTGAATCATGGTGATTTTTCTATCGGTAATGAATACCATGGGGTTATTCATAACAGCTTCCATTTTTTCAGCGTCAGTAGCCATGTAGGGGGAGATGTAGCCACGGTCAAATTGCATACCTTCTACAGTTTCCAGGCAGGTTTCCATGGTTTTGGATTCTTCAACGGTGATAACGCCGTCGTCGCCAACTTTTTCCATAGCGTCTGCAATCAGGTTGCCAATTTCTTCGTCAGCAGCGGAGATGGAAGCAACTTGTGCTTTAGCAGCCTTGGTTTCAACCTTTTGAGAAACTGCTTGCAGCTCTTCAACCAAAACATCTACTGCTTTTTTGATGCCTTTTTTCAGAACCATGGGGTTAGCACCAGCAGCTACGTTACGCATACCTTCGTTAATCATAGCTTGAGCCAGAACAGTTGCAGTGGTGGTGCCATCGCCAGCAACATCATTGGTTTTGATGGAAACCTCTTTAACCAGTTGAGCACCCATGTTTTCAAAGGGATCTTCCAGCTCGATGTCACGAGCAATGGTTACACCGTCGTTGGTGATGGTGGGAGCACCATATTTCTTTTCTAATACTACGTTACGGCCTTTAGGACCAAGGGTTACTTTTACAGCATCAGCCAGTGCGTTTACGCCACGCTCCAGGCTACGACGAGCTTCTTCGTTGAACAGGATTTGTTTAGCCATTTTATATCGCTCCTTATATCAGTTAAATTTAATATATCAGTTGCTGCCTTAGCAGCAGTCAGCTTGCTAAATTATTTTTCGATTACAGCCAGCAGGTCACGTTCGCTCAGGATCAGATAATCCTTGCCATCGTGTTTAACCTCAGCTCCACAATATTTAGCAAAAATTACTTCATCGCCAACTTTTACTTCCGGTTGAACCAGAACGCCATTTTCATATTTGCCACGGCCAACAGCTACAACCAAGCCTTGTACCGGTTTTTCTTTAGATGCAGTATCAGGCAGATAAATGCCAAATTCAGTTTTTTCTTCTTTAATAACGGGTTCTACTACTACGTGGTCAGCTAACGGTTTCAACATTATGAAAACCCCTTTCTTATGTATAAAATGTGAGAGCAAACAATATTGTTAGCACTCCTTATATCTGAGTGCTAATTACAATTCTTATTATATCCATATTCCAGAAAAATGCAATACCTTTGACCATATATTTTACAAATTTTTCTTAAATTTTCATAATGAACGGCAAAATTGCAGTCACGAAGGTAAATTTTGCTATCTTGAATGCCATTTTTGAATCTGTGAATGGCAAAATTGCACTATCGAATGCCATTTTTACGCTTCTCAAAATTGCTTTAAAGAGTTAAAAGTCAAATAAACAAAGCTCTAAAACTATCATTTACTGTACTTTAAATGCAAAACAGGTCTCCAAATCTATAAAAAATACACCAATTTGTAATAATAGGTATGGAAATAAGGAGATTTATAAGCAAAATTTAGAAAAGTAGTCAAAAAAGTATTGTTTATGCTGCACCTAAAAAAAACAATAGGATTTTTTTCAAGTTAGCGTTCAAATATATAACATCATTTCTACTGGTAATAATAAGGTCGTTTAATTACAAAAACTGTTCAAACACAAATCATTGCTTGAATTATCTAAGTGCTATATAATTATGGTATGCCAATATATCATAGAAAGGAGATAAAATATGTGCACTAACAAACACTACTACTGCATGTTCAATAATATTACAGTTACATCTAGTGATGTTATTGAGGAACAATATAAAGAATATATTTGTATAAGGTTTGAGCGACCCAATGACAATGGCTTTGACTTTGCTGAAATCATCATGCCTGACAAAACAATCATCAAATCCTATGGTTTCTCAGAAGAAGAACTATTTTGGATTGAATCCTTTGCTAATGATAATTTGTTATTGATATGGGAAATGGCAAAGGGGGAATCCAAAATTGCCTAAAATATTAGCAGCATTTTTAGGATATGTATTCTACTTTTGGGCAAATGAAACCAACGAACCAATACACATCCATGTTTCTAAAGGAAAACAAACAATAAACGCAACAAAATTTTGGATTACAAGCTCTGGAGTGGAATTAGCCAACAACAACAGCCAAATTCCAGATAGAGAAATAAGACAAATCACCAAATACCTAACTATGAACAGAGAAAGAATTATTGCTCAGTGGATTAGTATATTTGGATATGGTGAAGTAAAAAAATAACAAATCTGACAGAATCCTTGCAAAAGGGTTCTGTCTTTTTTATGCCTAAAAAACTCAAAAGCAGCCTGCGTAGTGCAGACTGCTTTAAACTAGTTAATACATCATGTTAGTAACCATAGCATAATAGAATTTAACTTTCTTACAGCTCCTGTGCCAGCTTTTCTACTTCAGCGTAAGTTAAGCCAGTCACCTCAGCAACATCCTCAATAGAGTTTTTCTTAAGAAGTAGTGCCTTGGCAATTTGAATGCTTTTCTTTCGTGCGCCAGAAGCTTCACCTTCTTTTATCCCTTCTTTTATCCCTTCTTTAATACCTTCTTTAATGCCTTCTTTTATACCCTGTTCTTTACCAAATCTAATCAGTTTTTCGCTCAATTCACACATAAGGTCAATACCTCCTTCCTTACTCTTAAAAAATTCTACTCTATCTGCTAATTCTTTATAATGCATATTCTCAGGCGAATTACAAAACATGTCGCTCATCAATTTTCCTAAAGGCGTTTCATTTTTAATAGAAGCATTTACATATATAATGTGTGCTCCGTCATTTATCTGTTTTCCTTCTGGTACTAGGCATCTTTCAATGTTATAAAGAGGCTTATTTTCGCCCCATACATCCTGTTCTGTTATGAAAATGATGTACGTTTCTCCTAGTTTCTCATAATCTGAACCTTTAGGTAGTATATTACTATCCAACATAGCACTATAATAACGAGCCCTCTTTACCGATGAGCCCTTTTTTGCCTTCTGAATCTCAACATCATAGTGCTTGCCATCTGTGTCTACTGCATATATATCCAATATTACAGAGTGGCCATCAATGCTATTGAACAAATGCTGAGTTTTTGTTTTCTCTACCATAAGTGTAGCATTATTCAGAATTACTTGCAAGAGCACTTGACTACACTCATTACAACCGTCAAAAGCCTTTTTCATAAGCATGTCGTCCATCAAACACAGCTTTTGAATTTCTGACCTCAGTAGCTCCTTATCATAACAATTTTGTATCACATTTTCCAATATGCTTCACCTTTCTTAATCATTTTTATCGTTATATACTAACAATGCTTAAATTTGAATAATCGCCCCCTAAAAATGACAAAAAGCAGCACTCACTACTACAAATAATAGTAACAAGTACTGCTTAATCTTTTTATTTTATAATCAACCTAGCAACTTCTCCTAGGAAGATGTTTGTATCCTTATTTTAACACCGTCCGCCATAATAGGCAACAGACTGCTTTATAAAATTCCAAATACATAAATTTAAAACTCAACCCATTCAGAACAACCTTTGTCTGTTACAACAGCTATTTGCTTATGCTGTACGTCCGCTTGGTCTAACACCAATTCGCACTCATCGTACTTCTGCTGTGCTAATACTAAAGCGTCCTGCTCATTTTTTGCTTCTATTTCAAATTCCTGTACAATGGTTTCTTCAATAACAATCTTAAATTTAGACATTTTTACCTCTTCTCTGCAGCCTTGATGATACTTTCAGCAAGGGCTTTGAGAGTAATAC
>Glacier_p1__coassemble_1562_pt1 | contig 9745 bp, 8 predicted proteins | sample Glacier_p1__metabat2_high_PE_010 | metagenome-assembled genome bin Glacier_p1 | reverse complement strand
ACATAATTCTTTTTCATGCTGCTACCTCATCGGACATCCGTTTACAATACCGTGATTTTATAAGTAATTCCAAATCATTCAGTTGTTTATTATAACAATCGCATAAATTATCTACTTTATCCAAAACACTTATAATATCTTTTTGCACTTCCTTATCTGGCACTGGAATATATAGTTGTTTCAATGCAGAAACATTAAAACTAGCTTGATTTACTGATTTTTTCGTTATATTAGGTATTTGGTGTATAAATCTATTAGAATTAAAGAAATAGTAGGCATATTTAGGTATTAATCTCTCATCACAACGCAAAACCAACAAATTCATACCATGTATAATTTTTTCACTATCTAAATTTTCATAAATAGCAGTTTTCCCTAAATGTTTTTCACTATTAATATGTGACATAAGAATATCGCCATCTTGCAATATATAGTCATCATACTCACCATTATCTACAACATCAGCATATCCCATTTTATTTCTATCTACAACTCTAGATGAAATCGTTTCTATGCGAGTTATTGGTAACCCGCTAGCACCTTCTGTTTGCTTTATGGATGCTCCATTTCTTATTAATAAAAAAACATCTCCTACTTTCGCCATCTCACAGCATCTCCTTCAACGCAGCCAAATCAGCTTGCATAGTTTTCATTCTTTCTTCAAGACGTGCTATGATTTCTTCTGTTGGCGGATATTCTTCTGCTACGTACTCTACTTTTTTGTACTTGTTGATGGAGAGGTCGTAGTCATTGTCTACAATTTCTTGTTTAGGTACAAAGAAGCTTTTTTCTGTGCGTTCACGGTTTTGCTCTGCTTCTAAATTGTGGAAGCGTGCAATGATGTCCGGTATGTCGTTTTCTTTAATAGGAGTGCGTTTGTCGTCGAGGCTTAATCCGTCTGCCTGCATGTCATAGAACCATACATTTTCTGTGCCACCTGCACCTGTTTTAGTAAAGATTAGTACTGCAGTAGAAACGCCTGCATACGGTTTAAATACGCCAGAGGGCATAGAAATTACAGCTTGTAGCATATGATTTTCTACAAGCTCTTTACGCATAGATTTATGTGCCTTGGAACTGCCAAAGAGTACGCCATCAGGAACAATGCACGCACATCGACCACCTTTTTTGAGCATACGCAGGAACAAGGCAATAAAAAGCAGCTCTGTTTTTTTAGTATTGGTAATAGCCTTTAAGCTGGTGCTGATGGTTTCTGCATCAACAGTGCCTTTAAAAGGAGGGTTAGCCAAACAAACAGTGTATTCACTTTCAATGTCATTTTTTTCAGATACGCTGTTTTTGTACTCAATATTAGGATTAGTGATGCTATGCAGCATTAAGTTCATGGCACTGATACGCAACATAGTAATATCAGTATCAAAGCCACTAAACGCACCTGCTTCAAAATGCTTCCATTGGGCAGAGGTCATTTTAGAACCATATTTATTTTTAATATGCTCTGCTGCAGAAATCAAAAAGCCTGCAGAACCACAAGCTGGGTCACAAATAGTATCGTCCGGTGTAGGGTCAATCAAAGCAACCATCATGTCACGAATCTGCTGCGGAGTACGGAACTGTCCATTAGTTCCGCTGCTTGCCGCTTTGTTCAGCATATACTCGTAAACATCACCCTGCATATCCAAATCAGCAATATCGTGCTGATACAAGTCTTCTAACCCAGTTATAACCTTGTCCAAAACCTCTGGAGTTGGAAGTTCAAAAAGCGCGTCCTTCATAAATTTAGTAAATGCGCTTTGATTAGTATTATCTTTTCCAGAGTCGTCAGCAATAGCTATAACCTCGCCTAAATCACTAACATCAGGCAGCTTACCATATTTCATTTCCTTAATGGCAGGAAAAATTTTTACACGCATGGTATTAAAAATCACCTTAGGATCAGCATCCTTAAACTTGCTCCAACGCATACTTTGACCAGATTCAGTTTGCGGAAAAATCATTTCAGGAGCGCCAAAACCCAACGCTGCCATTTTTTCATTATCAATTTCCTTTTTATCCAAAGAACGAATAAACATAAGGTAAGTAATTTGCTCAATAACCTTAAAAGGCATGGTCAAACCACCAGCCCAAATATCAGTCCAAATCTTATCCACTTTATTTTTAATAACACCCGTAATCATCTTTACACCCCTTTTGATATATAACTCATACTGAGTTGTTGTATACTAAATATGATAACATAATTTTGCAAATTTGTAGCCTGTAACCTTCAGATAATATTGAATTAGAACTGCTAAAACAGTATTCAATCCACTTAATTGACTCTATTTATCACAAATGCTAAAATACAAGTATAATAAAATTTACATTTTTTGATACATAGACATTACACTTTTAAAAGCCAGCACTTTCTACAACCCGTAAAAGATAAACTTATGTGAAAAGATGCTTAGATGTACAGCGGCTACCGCTAATGTATAATGCTCTTATCACTATAACTTTAATACGTTAGATAACTAATAAAATCAGGAGGTGTCACAAATGATTTATCCATATATGACATTAAAGGATGAAACAGAGGTTGTATTTACCAATGTTTTTGAAGAAAATGGTATAAAAAAAGTAGAGGTTCACTTTGAACGCCCCACAGACGATGGATTTGATACTGCACGTTGCCAGCTTCCTAGCTATAAATGGTTAGTTAAGGATGGCTTTTCAGATCAGGAAATAGCTTTTTTCGAACAATTTTTACAAGCTAATGCCCATCTTTTTTATAAATATGGTGCATCAGGAGGATTAAAAATTGCCTAGTTTATTTACAATTTTAGGTTATAAGGTTTATTTTTGGTCAAACGAAGGCTTAGAACCAATTCATGTACATATTAGTAAAGGACGGCCTTCGCCAAACTCTACCAAAATATGGTTAACTAAAAATGGCGGTTGTATTTTAGCTAGCAACTCTGACCTCATTCCCGAAAAAGACCTTAACCAGCTAATGGAAATTATTGAAGCTCAGTTTTTTATGATTTGCCTTGAATGGAAAAAGCATTTTCTTGTTGATGAAATTAAATTCTATTGCTAATGCATATAAATCGCCCTGCTCGTCATTACGACTAGCAGGGCATTTTTTGTACCATTATTATATTATCCCTTGGCGTTTTAACTCGTTTACGCTGCATGCCATAGTTTGCATACCATGCCTGGCACCAGTCTGCAAATAGGAGCTAATCTGGCAGGTACGTCCTTCGCGAATAAGGCTACGCAATGCATCCGTCACTACCAGCACCTCAAAGGCACCAACCCTGCCTTTCCCATCACGACGTAGCAAAAGCCGCTGGCATACCACACCCTGTAAACAATCTGCTAGCTGAGCCTGCACCTGCTGCTGATGCTCTGATAAAACATCAAGAATCCTATTAATGCTGCTGACTGCGTCCGTAGTATGAATAGTTGCCAAAACAAGGTGTCCCGTCTCCGCCGCCGTTAAAGCTGTAGCCATCGTGTCAGCATCACGCAGCTCACCCACTAAAATAACATCAGGGTCCTCTCTTAAGGCTGCACGCAGACCGCTGGCAAAGGACTGCGTGTCCCTTCCCACCTCGCGCTGATTAATAAGACAGCTTCCCTCAGGATATATATATTCCACAGGGTCCTCCAAAGTGATAATATGCAGCTGCTTTTCCTTATTAAGCTTGTTAATCAAGGCAGCTAACGTCGTTGATTTTCCGCTGCCAGTAGGTCCACCAATAAGTACCAAGCCCTGCTTTAGCTCCGCCAGACTAATTATGCTTGGTGGCAAGCCAAGCTCCTTGCAATCAGGTGGATTACTCTTAATAATGCGTATAGCAATGGACAATCCCTGCCGTTGGCGAAAAATATTAAGCCTAAAGCGCTCCTGCCCTGCATTAACAGCACAGTCCACCTGTCCCATTTTATTTAGAACAGCTAAATCCTCACTTGATAAAAGCTCTGCTGCTAAGCCCTCCAATTCCATAGCAGATAAGCTATTTGCCTTCAAAAAGCTTATTTCTCCATGAACACGCACCCTAGGTACAGCACCAGCTGCCAAATGCAAATCAGATGCTCTTAGCCGTTGAGCCTCCTCCAATAGCTCAAAAATCATAAAATGCCCTCTTGCATCAGCTCCATAATAGTTGTATAACCATCAAGTACCTTAGCAACAGCATCCTTTCGTACACCCTCAAAGCCTTCTGCAGCAGCATTTTTCATCAGGCTCTGCTCTGATACTCCCTGCGAAATTATGCTGCCAAGCTCCGTACTTACAGCAAATACCTCATGAAGAGCAATGCGTCCATTATAGCCCGTACCATTGCAATGAGGACAGCCCGTTCCCCTACTTAAAAGCACATTCTTTCTACCGTCAATTCCCAAAAGCTCTTTTTCTGCAGCACTAGCTTTATAGGTAGTAATACAACGCGGACAAATTTTTCTTACTAAACGCTGTCCCACAACGCCACGCAGCGCCGCTGCCAAAAGATAGCGTGGAATTCCCATATCAAGAAGCCTTGACACTGCCCCTATGGCAGTATTGGTATGTAATGTAGAAAAAACCAAATGACCTGTCAACGCTGCCTGCAGAGCAATAGCTGCCGTTTCCTCGTCACGAATCTCTCCAACCATAATAATATCAGGGTCCTGCCTAACTATAGAACGCAAACCCTTAGCAAAGGTTAGCCCTGCCCTTAGATTGACGTTAACCTGATTAATTCCTAAAAGCTTGTACTCTGCAGGATCCTCAATGGTAACAATATTAACATTGTTTTTATTAAGCTCATTTAACGTAGCATACAAGGTTGTTGTCTTACCACTGCCTGTAGGGCCGGTAAGCAAGATCATGCCATTGGGCGCAGTATACAGCTTTTTGTATTTTTCTGCATTTTGTGGCAAAAAATGCAGCTTATCCAATGATAAAAATCTTTGCTCCTTACTAAGTATACGAATAGCAACCTTTTCTCCTAGTGTTGTAGGCAAAGTTGCGATACGCAAATCAGCCTTTAGGCTTTCCATTTCCAAATGTCCGTCCTGTGGCAAACGCTTTTCTCCAATATCTAAGCCACCAACAATCTTCAAGCGCGATAGCCAGGATAAATATGTGCCGTTATCAATAAATCCGTAATCCTGAAGCTTACCATCTATTCTAAGTCGTATCCGCGCCTCTGTTCCCATTGGCTCTAGGTGGACGTCACTAGCCCGCTGACCAATTGCAAATATCAGCATATCGTCCACCATCCGTATAGATTTACTGCCTCCTTTCTTAAAAATATTTTTTACTACTCCATTTTTTACAGCTAAACCAAAGTCCGTAAAAAAGGCCTCCTTCCGAAACATTTACAGTAATCATATTTTAGCACACCTACACTAAAAATCAAGTATAACTTTTTGCTTAAACTTGTTAAAAAGAAACAATCGTAGTATAATTATACTTGCAATAAAATTTATTTGTAAAGGAGAAGTCATGAACAAGAGCTATGATTAAAACTACTTGCAGTATACAACGGAGTAGTACAAAATTTTTATTTATAGGAGGATGGCTTTTAAGCGTTTGCGCTGCGCTTCCCTGTATAAGCTATGCACAGACAACAGATAAACCACTACGCAATCCTTTTTTACCACCAGCGCCACAGGTACGAGCTTTAACGCCCCTACCAACAGCAGCACCTCCTATGACAGAAGCAGCTGTCTACAAGCTTAACCACGCCTTAGCAGAGGATGTAAAAAACACTCTCGCAGTGGTATTTCCCAATACAGGAATGAGCTATGACAGCAACACCAATAGTCTTATTTTTATTGGTACACCTATGGAGCACCAGCGCCTTAGCAGGCTTTTACCTGCACTGGATGTAGCCACTAAGCAGGTCACCTTAGAGGCTAAGCTAATAGCCATCAGTGAGGATGCCAGCAAACAGCTAGGCGTTAACTGGAGCTGGGACAAGCTTCCACAAAAATCTGACCACGACAAAGATGATGATACTGATTATGACGGCAGCTTTAAATTCTGGCGAGGCTATGCCTTTAATTTTAACGCCACCTTAAATGCACTTCTTGCCAATGGTAAAGCTAAAATTTTAGCAAAGCCACGAATAATTACTATTCCAGGCAAGGAAGCAAGTATATTTATTGGTGACCATATCCCTGTCCAGACTGAAAAGCATGATAGCAGCGGCACCTACACCAGTACAGAATATATTGATGCAGGTATCCAGCTAAAATACAAGCCTATTATCAGCAGTATAGATGGCCTTGTTACGGCTCAGGTCCATACAGAGGTCAGCACGCCCACACTTATAAGCGAGCTGAAGAATTATCGTATAACCAGTCGTAGCGCCAACACCCACGTGCGTATGCGCAGTGGCGAAACACTCATTATAGGTGGTCTTATTAACGAAGAGGAGCAGCGCAGTCTGCAAAAGGTTCCGCTACTCTCAAGCATTCCTCTTTTAGGTGAATTATTCAAAAACCGCACTACTAAAAGGAGTAAAACCGAGGTTTTGATAATACTCACACCCTATGTTACGGATGCAGGCGAATCTCCTGCCATCTACAACGAGGAGGAAATAGACTCTAACGTAACAAAGGCACCAGCTATGGTAAAATAGCTTTAGTCCGCAGCATTTAAACATATAGTTTTACTGCGTACTTTAGCACCTCTTACATATACGAAAACTAGAAATGAGCTTTTGATACAATGCAGTTTTGTCTGTTAGATTATATCACAAGCTCCTTATACTAAAATTATAAAGCCCGAGGCTTACTATTACAGTAAAGCTTCGGGCTTTTTAGCATTTTTATGTCATTTTTATATTACGTAGGATAATAGCTTATTTCAACAAGACTTGCAAGCTTATTTTACCAATAACTACTTTGCCATGTATCCTGCATATGTCCTTAGCTTATCGTGCTAAGACAAATCATATAGTCGCACTAGATTACGCTGGCAGGGTCCACATCAAAATACAAATTAGGCTGCTCCTTAAAGTCACTAGCCAAAAGTAGCTTTTTAACAGGCTGCATATCCTTTGCTCTAATCAAGATATTGAAACGGAACATATCACGCACCTTGGCAACCAGCGCCGGAAAAGGACCTGCAATCAAAACATCATCCAGCTCACCTGCCATTTGATGCTCCTGTAGGAAAAACACTATACGCTGTGCCAATGCCAGACCATCAGCCTCCACCTTGTCCCAAATAGTCAGCTTCAGCATTTGACTAAAGGGAGGATAATATAGCTCCTCACGAGCCATTAGCTCACTTCTGGCAAAGGTGTCATAATCCTGCTTAGCTGCCAAATGCACAATATTATTATCCGCATCATAGGCCTGAAAAATTACATGTCCAGGCTTATCGCCGCGTCCCGCACGACCTGCAGCCTGTGTCAGCAGCGAAAAGGTACGCTCCGTAGCTCTATAATCAGGCAAATTCAAGGAGCTGTCTGCTGAAAGCACACCTACTAATGTAACATTAGGAATATCGTGTCCCTTAGCTACCATTTGTGTACCTATAAGCACGTTACGCTCGCCAGCTGCAAAGCGACGCAAAATATCCTCATGGGCAAATTTTGCCGCCGTAGAATCCTGATCCATACGCAGTACACGAACCTCTGGCAGCTCTGCTAGCTGCTCCTCTGCCTTTTCCGTACCTGTGCCAAAGTATTTGATACGTCTGCTATGACAATTGGGGCATTCTGTAGGAACAGGTGCTGTATTGCCGCAATAATGGCAGAACAGGCGCTGCTCCTTAGCGTGATAAACAAGAGCTACTGCACAGTGAGGACAAACAATGGATTCACCACAATCACGACACATAACAAAGGTAGAATGTCCACGTCTATTTAAAAGCACAATAGCCTGCTCACCCTCAGCAGCAGTTTGCACTAATGCCTGCTGCAGCTTGCGAGACAGGACACCAAAATTTTTATCCTTCAGCTCCTGGCGCATGTCCACAATATCAACCTGAGGAAGCTGGCTGCCATTAGGACGATGAGTAAGGTGTAAATGAGTATATTTTTCTGTAATAGCATCATAATAGGTGCATAAATCAGGAGTAGCACTGCCTAAAATAAGTGGTGAACCTGTATTTTTACAGCGCTGCAAGGCTACATCCCTAGCGTGGTAATTAGGCCGTTCCTCCTGCTTATAGCTGCTTTCGTGCTCCTCGTCAATAATTACCAGACCAAGATTTTCAAAGGGCGCAAAAACCGCACTGCGCACACCAATCAAAACCTGAGCATCGCCAGTGCGCATTCTATACCACACGTCACCACGCTCATTTTGTGACAGCTTACTGTGTGCTACCGCAATATTATTACCAAACCATGCCTGAAAGCGCTTCACTAATTGTGCTGTCAAAGCAATTTCCGGCACCAGCATTAACACCTGCTTGCCAATAGCAACGGCATTAGCCGCAGCACGTAAATAAACCTCAGTCTTGCCGCTACCCGTAATCCCCTGTAGCAAAAAGGTTCGTGACGCACGCTCCTCCACTGCACTATTAATAAGCTCCACCGCATGCTGCTGCTCATCAGTCAAGGTTAAAGCCTGCTCCGGCTGCTGCACTCTATCATAGCTGTTGCGCAGCACACGTTTAACACCAGCTATAACAAAGTCCTTACCTTGCAGAGTTCGCATAGTAGCTGCACTAATTTCCTGCTCTGCCAGCTCCTGCACACTTAGCCAATCCTCAGCAGTGCTTAAAAACTCTAAAGCAGCAATTTGCGCCTTAGCTCTATTATTTAACAGCTTATTTTCTAATGCCTGTAGACCAGCATCACTAATCTTATAGGCAATAACTGTTTTTTCCTTCAGCTTTTCCGCATATTCATAATAAAGTAGTTTGCCCTTGGCATCCTTAATAGCCTGACGCTTAATGCTAGACTTGCCGGGAACAAAAAGTCGCATAGCCTCTGCCAAGGAGCACATATAATACTCACCCAGCCAGCGTGCTGTAGCCAGCATTTCTTCATCAAACCATGGGCGATCTCCTAAGGCTGCTGTAACATTTTTTAACCTTGCCTCAACCTTAGGCTCTGGCTTAACATCTGTTTTTTCTACAATAAAGCCCTCTACCAGCTGACCACCAAATGGCACTACTACGCGCCAGCCAACATCAAGAAAGGGCAAATCGTCCGTCACTCTATATGTAAACTGCTTAAATAAGCTTTTAACAGGTAAATTTATAGCCACACTAACGTAAAACATAATACCTCCTCTAACAAAGTCTACATAGTAGTATTCTAGGTGTTTTGGGTATCTCCTTTTATTTTAAAAGGAATAAAGTGTCATACGCAAAAAAGTCCTTGGACATACGCAAATACATCCAAGGACCTTAGCTTATTACTATTTAATTATTACAAACCAGCTTGTTCACGGAGAGAAGCGGCTTTGTCAGTGTGCTCCCAAGGCAGATCCACATCGGTACGGCCAAAGTGACCATAAGCAGCAGTTTGCTTGTAGATAGGACGCAGCAGGTTCAGCTCTTTGATAATGCCAGTGGGGCTCAAAGAGAAGTTTTTGCGAACCAGTTCAGCAATCTTGTCCTCATCAATTTTGCCTGTACCAAAGGTTTCAACCAGTACGGATACAGGTTGAGCTACGCCAATAGCGTATGCCAATTGGATTTCGCATTTGTCTGCCAAACCTGCAGCAACGATGTTTTTAGCAACATAACGAGCAGCATAAGCAGCACTGCGGTCAACCTTGGAGGGGTCCTTACCAGAGAAGGCACCGCCGCCATGACGAGCCATACCACCATAGGTATCAACAATAATCT
>Glacier_p1__coassemble_1380_pt1 | contig 11091 bp, 7 predicted proteins | sample Glacier_p1__metabat2_high_PE_010 | metagenome-assembled genome bin Glacier_p1 | reverse complement strand
TGCCAAAAAGAAAATTAGTGGTATTGAGCTTGATGAGGCGCTGACCAGACTATTAAAAAAAACAGAGCCTGTAAGCTTTTCCGAAAAGCTTTTTCAGCTGATAAATGAGCGTGGCATGGATGATGTTGAGGTATATAAAAACGCTAATATCGACCGTAAGCTATTTTCAAAATTACGTAAAAAGAATTACAAGCCTAGCAAGAATACGGTAATTGCTTTGGCTATTGCTTTAAAGCTAAGCCTTGATGAAGCAGAGGAGCTATTGCAGTATGCAGGCTTTGCCTTGGTCCCTAATAATAGGTTTGATAGCATTATCAAATACTGTTTCAAGCATGAGGTTTATAATATTTATGAGATAAATATAGCCTGTTTATAGTGCTAGACGTGGTGACTACAAGCGCTTATACGAGTGCTATTGGAATATTTATAATCAGGCATTGGCAAATGGATATAATGAAATTGCAGTACCTAATATGGGAATTGTGGGCGGATATCCTGAGGATAAGGCACGTGGTATTGCTATTAAGGCGCTGTGTGAATGGTGTGATGCACATCCTTTTTCCGGACTTAGAGTAATGTTAATTTGTGGTACAGAAAAGAGAAGTGAGGAATATAGTAATAGCTATGAACGCTTTGATGAAGAAGGCAGAAAAACCATAGAAAGCAGTATTGATGAGGATAAGCTGTATAACAGTACTAGGTAAATTATTATATGAAAAATTTTGAATTTCACAGAGATACAGAGCGTCAGTATCAGGAATATGCAGAACTGCTGAAAAAGCTGTTTTTTGTTTAAGCTATGAAAAGCTCCTTAAATTATGTTTATGGTAATTTGCACACAAATATAAAAAATAACCTGCCAGAGCATAGAATAAAAATGGTCTGACAGGTTATTTTTATTTGAGCATATCTTGATACGTAATAAGGTGAACGTTGTTGATTTTAGCAGCTTGTTTACATTTATCAGTAAAACCAGATTTTGAGAAAATATAATAATGCTTTTGTGGGTAGCTTAAAAGCGTAGCTCTTTCCAACAATGTAAAAAGTACATTTTCATCTGTTTTTTCATTGCGCCATTTGCATTCTGCAACTATTGCAGAATTATCGTTAACCGCAACAATGTCAATTTCTTCTTGGCGCTTTAGCTTAGGATTTGTTCCCCACCAACGGCCAATTTGTTGGAAGTGCATTGGAAGATTTGCGTAATTGTGCCAAAGATAATCAATACAAATTTTTTCAAATGTTTTACCCATATAGTTGCCTATCAAGGGTTCTATATTTTCCCAGGCTAAGCTTCCCATATTACGTTGTATTAAGAGAAGATTAGTTGGAATAAAACGATACCAAAAATTGAACATACCGTCTTTAACTGAATAGATAGTTTTTTTGCCTGCTTTTTCGCCTAGGGGAGTTTCTTTTTCTATAATACCAAGCTCTAATAGTTTATCCATATATAATGCTAGCTTGCTAGCGCTTTCCAAACCTACTTTGGATGTAATTTCAGAGCTTTTGGAGCTTCCTGTAGCAACGGCCTTGATAATAGCATTATAGACAGTGGGTTCACGAAGCTCCTGTTTCAAAAGATTACTTGGTTCCTCAAAAAGGTATCCGCTAGGTGTTAGAAAGTTTTTTATGATATTTTCTTGGAGTGAAAGTTGGTCATTAAAAAAGAACATATATTGAGGGATGCCACTGGTAATTCCATAAACTATGGCTAACTCTTCTGGGGAAAAGTTTTGATAGTAATTTTTGTATTCATAAAAATCAAAAGGATTAATTTGCAGTTGGCCAGTGCGTCTGCCATATAGTGGGCTTTGATATCCTAAAACCTGTTTTTCCATAAAAGACATGGATGAACCGCAAAGGATTATGTATAGATGGCTATCTTTTTTGAATTGCAAGTCTATAAGCTTCTGCAGTAAAGATGAAATAGGTTTGTATGCTTTAGCGAGATAGGGATATTCATCAATTACTAAAATTAGACGTTGCTTTTTAGATATTTCGTAAATTGCATTTAACGCTTGTTCAAAACTAGAATAGTTGGGAGCAATATCCTGACTAATACCATGGAATTCTGCGATGCTTTGGCTAAAGCTTTCTAAATTATCTTTGGCAGTGCTTTCTGTTGCCATAAAATATATAGTTGGTTTGTCTTTTACAAACTCATTGATGAGCGTTGTTTTACCTACACGCCTACGTCCCCATATAATCATGCACTGAAAGCCGTTTGTATGATATAAAGACTGCATTTGCGATAATTCGTTAGCTCTTCCGATAAACATAATATCCTCCTAATAACAATTAAGTTAGTTACAATTAAGTAAATCATGATTAACTTAATTACGATTAACTTAATTGTATCACTGTATAGAAAATTTGGCAAATATATAGGTGGTGTACAATACATATGGTATCTAAAGCTTGGCAGGAGTTATTTTGTTTGCGGAGAATTATTCAAGATAAGACTTTTTATATGAGGAGACGGATATGGAAATAATTAGAGAAATGGGCTTTCGCAAGCTATATCAGCAATATGTGTATATAGAGTATAAGGACAAGCTGGATGTTTTAGCACAGTATTTTGCAGGTGGTGAAGAGGCAACGGGCGTATTGGCCTTTTGCTATGTGGACCATGAGGCTGGACTTACCTATGAGGTGCTGGCGCTGGCAAAACGAGATGGTGAAGCACTTGATTTTTATGCTGGCAATGATGATATATCTATTATGCTAAGGTATGCAACTGTAGCCGAGGCAGAGGCGCTGCTGCTGCCGAGCGTATTGCCACCATTAAAGGCTTATGCGGACAAGGTAGAGCGTGTGGTAATTGGCTATGCTCACAGTGAGAATGTTGCTAAAGCACGGCAATTGGTTAACCTGGACCCGTGCAGGCATGAGGAATATCCTGACGATGTATTGGTATATCTAGTCCATGGAGATGACCATATAGAAGGCTGCTATGTGCGTGTTGAAGGCATAGGTGAGATGAATTTGACAGGAACGCTTCTTAATGAACCAGAGTACGATTTTGGTTTGCACGTAGGCGACAGCTTCGATTTTTATCTTGTTAAAAACGAACGTGGCATTATGTGCATGGCGATGAGATAGAGATTGATGTGATATTTTGTTTATAAGTAAAATATAAAACCTGAGTTTTTTGTAAGAGAGGCTCAGTTTTTTGAAATATGATTAAATTATATGAGAGCAATGAATTAAGTGTCAGAATTTGTCTGTTTCATATTGTATAATTGCATATATAATGAAAAAGAGGTTTTATATGCAGGATTTAATCGGTCTGTGGTGAATATATTAGTTATATGATTTGCTTAGGAAGGGAGTGAGTAAAGTGCTTACAGCTGGTTGGGCTTTAAAGGAATATGAAATTAATGACAAATTTTATTCTGAGGACGAGCTGTGGGGCGCTATCAATAATGTTCTCAGTCCTAGAAGCAAAAATACTACAAGCTATAAATTTTGTTTTTTGAAGTCAATTTTAGATAATATATACAACGTAAATGAAAATTTAGAAATGTCAATGCTTGATATTTTTTCACGCTTTGCTGAGATTTATTGGAACCTTATCGTAAAGCATCATCTGAATCAGATTCAACGAGGCAAAAAATCTGCTATAGGTAATTTAATTGAGGAAACTAGAAAGCGCAGTAATGCATGTGAGGATATGCGCTATGAATGGCTGCCAGAGGCAGAAAAGCAGCTGTTGGTACGTTGTGTAGTAACAGAATGCAGCAAATATGTTGTAGGTGCATTGTGTGCAGATTTGCGTGGTATCGTTTATGGCTTTGATAAGCGGAAAACTAAGATTAAGTTTAACTATAGTGCGTACATTTTCTTGGTTAAATATGCTTATATGATAGGTAAGCTTAATTACTTTGAATGGATTAAGTACATGGAAGGTATTAATGGCAAGGATGTAGCATATAATATTGCCTCGTGCTTGGATGATTCTTCTCAAAGAATGGATTTGAGTAGATATAGAAAAATGCTTATTGAGGGACTTAATCAGCATACCTGTTTCTATTGTGGCAAAGAGTTGCGAAGTAATTGCGATGTGGACCATTTCATCCCTTGGTCATTTGTTAAGGATGATAAGGCGTGGAATTTTGTGCCTGCCTGCAAGCACTGCAACACTAGTAAAAGTGATAAGCTGACGGAAAAGGTATATGTTGATGCCGTAATCAAGCAAAACCAAGAGCTTATTAGAAGGCCCATGCTTTTGGAAGAGTTTAAGCTAGATTTTGAAGGCTATAACGATAATAGACTGTTTGATATGTACAACAGTGCTGCTTTTAATGGCTTTATAACTGGATGGCGACCAAGAGGGTAGAAATTTTTCATCTGTAATAATTTATTATTCGTTTATTAAAATACAATTATATATTGTTATAAAGACAGTAAAAAGGTTTGAAATTCAATTATGATTTTCAAACCTTTTTCTTTTTTTACTTGGAAAGCGATTAAAAGTGAAAAGTGCTATATGCAATATTTTCCTAAGATTATGTGAGAGCAAGTCAACATTTTAGTATATGTATTGATGTTTGCATGATGTAAAGATAATAATATAGGCTTTAATGTAAGATATAAGTAATCAAATGTTGACTGGGGGGGGACAAGAGCTATAATTTTACTATAAAATAGGTGATTTATAACCTTTTATAGGAGAAAAGTAGTTATGTGGTGTATGAATTGTCATATTGAAACAAATGAAAATATTTGTCCATTATGTAAAGAAAATACAATAGAAGAGATTCCTACAGATGTTCAATGGTGTCCTAAATGTAAGATTCCTATTCAACAAGAAATTAATCAGTTAAATTTTGGGACGTGCCCTCTTTGTAATGGGAAAACAAAGCATTTGTCAGTAGATATAAGACCTGTTTTTCCTGAGGAAAGATTATTGATTGAACTATTATTGGATAAAAAACCGCATGAATGGATTAATAAATCTGTTTGGGCTAATGGAAGCCGCTACTATGTAGATGGTAAATCCATAAATGTAGGCAGTAAGGTTTTTGAAAATGCAGATACAGATTCCTTAGCTAAAAAGTTAGAAACGCATAAGAATGAAAATAGTTATGAATATTTTAATAGTTACATAAACCTTTTTGTTGCTGCCAATAAGAATAGGCTTAATTACATTAAAAATGAAGCAACAGATTTTATTAGAAAGTCGTCTGAAAAATTTGAAGAAGAACAAATTGTATTGTCCTTTTCAGGTGGTAAAGATTCTACTGCAACCGCTGATGTTGTTATAAAAGCATTGAGTAATCCCAGTCTTGTTCATATTTTTGGTGATACAACTTTAGAATTTCCGTTAACAATGGAATATGCAGAAAGGTATCGTGAAAATCATCCCCAAGCAATTTTTCAAATAGCTAAGAATAGAGAGCAGATATTTTATGATGTATGCTCAGATATTGGACCTCCAGCGAGAATGATGCGTTGGTGTTGTTCCATGTTTAAGACAGGTCCTATTACTCGTGTTTTAAACAATTTATATCGTAATCAGCAAGTTCTAACATTCTATGGTATTCGTAAATCAGAGTCTGTAAGTAGAAGTAAATATAATAGAATTGAAGATGATGCAGAATCTGTGAAAATTCAAAAACAGACGGTGGCATCTCCAATTTTCTTTTGGAAAGATATTGATGTTTGGCTGTACCTCATTGCTGAAAACGTGGATTTTAATGATGCATATAGAATTGGTTATGACAGAGTAGGTTGTTGGTGTTGTCCTAATAATAATCAAAGAGCTCAATTTTTATCAAGAATTTATATGCCAGAACATTCAAAAAAATGGAGAGAATTTTTGATTGATTTTGCTAAGAAGATAGGTAAACCAGATCCTGAGGTTTATGTTGATAGTGGAAAGTGGAAAGCCAGACAAGGTGGTAATGGATTAGCTGCTGCTGGCGACGTTAAAATAAAATTTACTAATTGTACATCAGAAGAACATGCTAAAATTTATCGACTGTTACGTCCTTTTGATGATGGATTAGTAAATATGTTTACTCCATTTGGTAGAGTTGCTCCAGAATTAGGGCAAAAACTACTGAAAGAGGTTTTAGTTGTTGATGTACGCACTAATGTGCCAATATTGTCAATACAACCATTTGGCCAAAGTGAATTTGACTACGCTGTTAAAGTGCGGACTATGAATGTGGCTTCGCATGATGATTTACAGCGTATGGTTGGGTATCAAATAAAAAAATTTAATGCATGTCGTAAATGCTTAAAGTGCGAGTCGCTATGTAAAGCTGGAGCAATCTCGATTATTGGCGATGAATATTATATTAATCCGGATAAATGTGTGCATTGTAAGATGTGTGTAACACCTAAATATTTAGAAGGTGGGTGTATGATGGAGAAGTATTTGCGTACTAAATGATAGATAGGAGAAGATAGACAATGAAGTTCCGTGCTCATGAAACATTTTTTATAAGAAAAGGATGGCTTAGTAAGGGTATGAAATATGTATCTTTAAAGCCTAATGTCTTTGTTAATAAAGAAGAAAATCCTATGGATGTTCTAGGCATTGGTTCTAACATGGTCAAATCTCTTAGATATTGGCTTCAAGTTACAGGTCTTACTGAAGAAAGCAAAGGAAAAATGCGTGAACAGCATTTGACAGAAATGGGAGCATGCATTTTTGAGCATGATAGATATCTTGAAGAAATGGGTACGTTGTATTTATTGCAGTATAAATTGGCTTCGAATATTGAAAATTCTACAGCATGGTATTTTTTCTTTAATGTATTCAATATGTCAGAATTTTCCAAAGAAGATTTTGTGATTCAGATTCAAAAGTTTATAGCTATGGAAAATCAACAAGCGGTTGATATTGATGATAATAGTCGTAAACAGATTACACACGCTGTTAGATCTTTAGAAGATGATTTTTCTTGTATTGTTAATACCTATTTGCCTAGATATAAATCTAGTTCAGGTCGTGTTAGTGCAGAGAATAATATTGATTGTCCATTAGGTGAACTGGGATTAATTGATATTGTTTCTAAAAAGTCATATCGTAAATCTGTAGCCAACACAAGTACAATAAATCCATGGATTGCCTTGGCTATTTTAGTAGAACAATCTAATGGAGCTAAAGAAGTAGCATTAAATAGCCTATTAGTAAATTCATGCAGCTTAGGTAAGGTTTTTAATTTAGATGCTTTAGGATTGCTTGAAGTTTTAAGATCAGTAGAAAAAATTGGTGAGATTAAAGTTATTCGCACAGCTGGTTTAGATGTTGTTCAATTTCTGAATGAACGTAGTTTTATGGAATGCGTTAAGTATTATTATGAAAATATAAATGAGCAATTTGGGAGTGTGTTTTGATGAATGAAATGATGAAGGTCGCTTCAGGGTTTCAATACTCTGTAAATATCGGTTTCGACCTAAATAATGATGAAAAATTAAGGAATTTTATTCCAACCCAATCTGCTCTTAGATTATTAGAAGAAATACTGCTTAGTACATTTCCTAGTTCTACAGACAGAGCGAGGGTGCTTATAGGTGCATATGGTAAAGGTAAATCACACATAGTTTTAACCATATTGGCTATGTTGATGAAAAAGGATTTGAATCTGTTTGAAAAGCTACTGCCTAAGCTGAAAGAGAATTCTAAGCTTTATCAAGGTGTATTAAATTACTATGAAAGTTCAAACAAGATACTTCCTGTTGTGATTACAGGTAGCAATACAAGTATTCCACAGGCATTTTTACTGGCATTACAAAAGACTTTGGCGCTGAATGATATGTTGGATGTAATGCCAGAAACTAACTATAGAGCAGCATGTAAGGTTATTAAAAGATGGGAAAAAGAGTATCCGTTAACTTATAAAGAGTTTCAAAAGAAAATAGATATACCAGTGTCTAAGTTTATAAGTCAATTAGATGATTTTGATACTGTAGCATATGGAAAATTTGAACGGGTGTATCCGTCGTTAACGGCAGGTAGTGAGTTTAATCCTTTTCTCGGATTTGATGTTATTGATTTATATGATGCTGCTGTAAAAGGTATAAAAAGTAAAGGTTATACTGGCATATATGTTGTTTATGATGAATTTAGCAAATTCTTGGAAGCGAATATTTCAGAAGCTTCTGTGAGTGATACAAAGATGTTGCAAGACTTTGCTGAAAAGTGTAATCGAAGTGGTGACAATCAATTACATATGATGCTTATTTCCCATAAAGAAATAGCAAACTACATTGATAAACTGCCTAAACAAAAGGTTGATGGATGGAGAGGCGTTTCAGAACGTTTTACGCATATTCATCTTAATAATAATTTTACTCAGACCTATGAAATCATTGCTTCTGTAATTAATAAAGATAATGATTTGTGGCAAGCGTTTATTGGTAAGCATAAGGCATTATTCGATAATATTGTCAGACTATATGAAAAACATAATATTTTTTCTGAAATGGGCAAAGATGTTATTGGAAAAATAATTTACGATTGTTATCCATTGCATCCGGTGTCCACTTTTGTGTTGCCTAGATTATCGGAGAGGGTAGCTCAAAATGAGAGAACACTATTTACTTTTCTATCTGCGAAAGGTATTAGTACTCTTGCCACATATTTAGAAAATTGTGATCAAGGAAAGTTTTCACTAATTACTCCAGATTGCATATATGATTATTTTGAGCCGTTATTTAAAAAAGAGGTATATTCTAGCGATTTGCATGATAAATATATTCTGACAAATGCTATTCTGGATAGCTTAGAAGCAGGGTCCTTAGAAAGTAAAATTGTAAAAACAATATCTGTAATCTATATATTAGAACAATTTGAAAAATTATTACCAACAAAAGCAGAAATCCTGAATATATATATTAATGAATATGGTGAAGAAAAAGTAAGCTGTGCTTTGGAAAACCTTATTAATAAAGAACTTGTTGTTTATCTGAAACAAAGCAATGGTTTTTTACGTCTTAAACGTAGTTCTGGAGTCAACGTACAAGAAAAAATTAGTGACTGCATCGCTATTAATGCTAATAGAATTTCTACTAAGGAAATTTTAAACAGTTCTAATTTTGATAATTATATGTATCCTTCTAAGTATAATGATGAGAAGGAAATGACTCGTTATTTTGCTTTTGAGTTTATTGATTCTAAAGAGGTTAGAGAAGATACTAACTGGATTTTAAAAAGTGAGAATATAGATGCTGATGGAGTAGTATATGCAATTATACCTAATGCAGATGATTCTATTGATAACATTAAAGATAATCTGCTGAAATCTAGCTCTAGTGCTATAAATTGTGTATTTATTTTGCCTAAGAAGTATCATGACATAAAGTGCATAGCTGAGCAATATTATGCAGTATCACAGTTAAAAGATTCATCAGAGGGGAATCCGATACTTTTTGATGAGTATGAGGTAATTTATGAAGACCTTCAAGATGTAATAATCAAATTTATTAATACATATACTCATCCTAATGAATATAAATCTACTTATATTTATCAAGGCGAAGTTAAAAATATTAATAGAAAAGCCGCTTTATCTAGTCTTTTATCGGATATTAGTTATAAACTTTATCCTAATACTCCTGTCATAAATAATGAAGCTATAAATAAAAATAATATTACAACTATGGCGAGAAATAGCAGAGACAAGGTTATTGCTGCTTTATTGCGTAACGATTTAGAAGAAAATTTGGGACTGTCAGGTAGTGGTCAAGAAGTTTCTATAATGCGTAGTACTTTACTTAATACTGATGTATTGATTAATGGAGAATTGAATACAGCTACACTTAACATGAACCCAAAACATAAGTATTTGTCATTAGTATTTGAAACAATAAAGAATTTTATTATTGAAACTAGAAGTGTGGGCAGTATTTCTTTTGGAGAACTTTACAAGAGGCTTGTTTCAAGGGAATACGGTATAGGTTTGCGTAATGGTATTATTCCTATTTATGTAGCAGCAGTATTTCATGAATATAAACGCCAGATAGTCATTCAAGATAAATATGGACAGGTACCGTTGAATGCAGATATTATGCAGCAGATGATTGCAGTACCGGATAATTATCAGATTTCTTATCTAGATTGGAATGAAGATAAAGCTGTTTTTATTTCTAAAATAGAAGAAGTTTTTGCTGATTATATTTTAGATGCAGAACGTTCTGTAGATTCTTATGGATATGTGGCTTCAGCGATGAAGAGATGGTATTTATCTTTGCCTAAATATACTAAAGATTCCAAGAAGGACGTTTATGGAAACAAAATTAAGGCCGAATATCTAGCTTTTATGCGTTTGTTGAAAATGCCAATTGGTGGACAAGAATTACTTTTTGAAAAGCTTCCCAAGGCCTTTGGCTATAAGAAGTTTGAATTATGTTTATGGAAAGATATTAAAGATTGTAAAACTAATTTGGATAGCAATATCGATGTACTAAGTGCAATTCTAATTAATGAAACAAAACAATTATTTTCTATTCCATCTAATAGTTCAAGATTGTTAGCTATGTCTTTAGCATCTGTTGTTAAAGATTGGTGCGATACTTTAGATAAAAAGGTTTTTGAGCAGCTTTTTGCTGATGGAACAGATAAATGTCTTGCGTTATTTAAAAATGTTACTAATGATGAGCACACATTTATTGTACGTGTTGCTAAAATGGCAACTGGTCTTAGAGTAGAAGACTGGGATGAACATACTTACAAGCTATATAAGGAAGCACTGCAAAAATATAAAAATACCGCAGAACAATTTGTAAGCAAAAATGATGATGTTAAAGCAGCAGGTTCTGAGGCGAGCAGTTATGAGTTATCGTATGCTGATGAAAATGGTTCTAAGATTGTTAAACGTTTTGAAAAAGTAGATTTTAGCAAACGTGCTAAATTGTTAATGAATAATATAACGGCTGATTTAGAGGCTATGGGACAGTCTATTTCTGAACAGGAAAAAAGACAGGTATTAATGGAGATTCTCAAGAATTTGTGCTAAGGATGTGATGAAATGGCTTATTTTGATAATGCAGCTACTACATTTCCTAAACCTAATTGTGTTTATGATTTTATGAATGAATTTTATAGAGTTAGTGGGGGGAGTGCTGGTCGCGGAA
>Glacier_p1__coassemble_1231_pt1 | contig 12221 bp, 12 predicted proteins | sample Glacier_p1__metabat2_high_PE_010 | metagenome-assembled genome bin Glacier_p1 | reverse complement strand
CTCCTTAAAAGGAGAGGCTAACCTGCTACATAACGTAAGGCTCCCCTTTTAAGGGGAGCTGGCAACGAGCGTAGCGAGTTGACTGAGAGGTAAAACATAGTGAGCGTCACAAAGCTCTTCTAAGCGGAATATATGGTAATTGCTTTATCTTACTTATCTCCTCATTACCCAAACATTGCCCGCAGGGCCTGGTCCAAGGATTTGACCTTGATGATTTGTACGCCTTGTGCGTTTATTTGCAGCTTGCTGTCTGGGACGATGAATTTGGTGAAGCCTAGGTTGATGCCGTCCATGATGCGGCGTTCGGGGTTGGCTACTCTGCGGATTTCGCCAGTCAGGCCAATTTCGCCAAAGGTTAGTACGCCTTTAGGCAACGGACGGTTGCGATAGCTTGATACCAGCGCCCCCGCTACGGCCAAGTCCGCCGCCGTTTCGCTAATGCGCATACCGCCAACTACGTTGACGTAAGCGTCGTAGGTGCCAAAATCCATATTCATACGTCTTTCCAAAATAGCTAGCAGCATGTTGACGCGGTTATAGTCAAAGCCTACGGCCGTTCTGCGTGGCATACCAAAGGGAGTTTTAGCTAGCAGCGCCTGAAACTCTACCATTATGGGACGATTGCCCTCCATGCAGGCGCCAATCACGCTGCCTGCGGCCTCGCCGTCCCTATCCTCTAGGAATAAACCTGCAGGATTGGCAACCTCCATCAGGCCACCTGCCTCCATGGAAAAAATGCCACTTTCACTGGTACTGCCAAAACGGTTTTTTAAAGCACGCAGCACACGGAAGGCATAGGAGCGGTCTCCCTCAAACTGCAAAACCACGTCCACCATATGCTCCAAAAGGCGGGGACCGGCAATGGTGCCGTCCTTAGTAACGTGGCCAATCAAAAGCACTGCAATGCCCGTAGTTTTGGCAAATTGCAGCAGCTTAGCCGTACACTCGCGGACCTGGCCCACACTGCCTGCAGCAGTCTGCAGCTCAGGATTGTACATAGTCTGAATACTATCTATAATCAGCAGCCTGGGCTGAATGGCATTGGCCTGCGCCAAAATACCATCCAAATCCGTAGCCGTCATAATCAGCATATTATCACTAGCATCAGCTCCGCCAAGACGGACTGCACGCATGGCAGTCTGCTCCTCGCTTTCCTCACCGCTAACGTACAGCACCTTAATGCCATTTTTAGCATAACGCAAACCTGCATCTAGTAAAATAGTGGACTTGCCAATACCAGGAGTGCCACCTAAAAGCACCAAACTGCCAGGCACAACGCCACCGCCTAGCACCCGGTCAAACTCACGGATGCCTGTCACAAGGCGCTCCACCTTAGCTTGAGCCACACTGCCAATGGTACGTGGCTTAAGCTTTTCATTATTGGCGGGAAGATAGCTTTTGCTTTTTACGGCAACCTCTGCCTCCTCCACCAGGGTATCCCAGCCGCCGCACTCGGGGCAACGGCCCAGCCATTTGGCAGACACATAGCCGCAGCTTTGGCACACAAAGCGATACTTAGTCTTGGCCATAGCTTTCACCCCACACTAATTCAGAAGCCTTGGGCTCTGGAAAATCCAGCAGCAGCTGACCATGAGGACCAGTCTTTTGAAAATCCATCTTACCGTCCACAGCATCAACAATCACCATCTGCGCGCCCTCAAAGGCACCCTCTAAATACAGGTCAGTCATGGGGTCCTCCACCAAACGGCGCAGGGCTCTACGCAGGGGGCGGGCACCATACTTGGTATCGCTGCCTTCCTTAAGCAGTAAATCCTTAGCCGCACTGGTCAGCTCCACAGCAAGATTATTCACAGACAAGCGTTGGTTCAAATCCTGCAGCATATTTTCCACAATCTGTACCAGCTCCTTATGACCTAAGGGGTCAAATACTAAAAGCTCGTCCACACGATTTAAAAACTCCGGACGGAAGATATGCTTGATTTCCGCCAGCACCTGCTCCTTACGGCTCTTCAGCTCGCTGTCCGCACTGGCAGCAAAGCCCATAGGCTTACTCATATTCAGCTTTTGAGCCGCTGCATTACTGGTCATAATCAAAACCACATTGCGGAAATCCACAGTACGGCCATGACCGTCAGTCAAGCGTCCATCCTCCATAATCTGCAGCAGCAGGTTGAACACATCAGGATGAGCCTTTTCAATTTCGTCCAAAAGCACTACGGAATAAGGCTTACGACGCACTGCATCAGTCAGCTGGCCCCCCTCATCATAGCCAACATAACCAGGAGGTGCACCAACGAGGCGAGCAGTGGTGTGCTTTTCCATATATTCACTCATATCATAGCGCAGCATAGCACGCTCATCGCCAAACAGCTCCTCTGCCAAGGCCTTGGCCAGCTCAGTCTTGCCCACGCCAGTAGGACCAAGGAACAGGAAGGAGCCCACAGGACGATTTTTATCCTTAAAGCCTGCACGAGCACGACGCACCGCCTTGCTGACAGCCTTTACAGCCTCATCCTGACCAATAATGCGCTCATGGAGCTTAGCCTCCAAATGCAGCAGCTTTTGGCTTTCCTTTTCAGTCAGTCTTTGCACAGGAACACCGGTCCAGGAGGAAATAACAGCAGCCACATCAGCCTCGCTAACAGAACGCAGCTTAGGCAAAGCCTCCTCAGCCTCCTGCATCTCCTTATTCAGGCGCTGTTCTATTACCTCATAGGTCTCAACATCCTCATCCCTATGCTCCTCAGCAGCCTCCTCCTTAGCAAGCTTATTATACTCCAGCTCCTCCTTCAGCTCGCGGACAGGCAGCTCCTCCTTATAGCGCTCAATACGCAAACGGGAGCAGGCCTCATCCATAACGTCAATAGCCTTATCAGGCAGGTTTCTATCAGTAATATATCTATCACTCAGCCTAACAGCAGCCTCAATCGCCGCCTGAGAAATCATCAAGCCATGAAAATCCTCATAATGATGGCTCAGTCCCTGCAGCATACGGATGCTTTCCTCAACCGTAGGAATATTAACCATCACAGGCTGAAAGCGTCGCTCTAGGGCAGCATCCTTTTCAATATGCTTGCGATACTCATTAGTAGTGGTGGCGCCAATAACCTGCAGCTCACCACGAGCAAGAGCAGGCTTAATCAAATTGGCAGCGTCAATACTACCCTCAGCACTGCCTGCACCAATAATAGTATGCAGCTCGTCAATAAAAAGAATAATACGCTCGTCCTGACGAATCAGCTCCAAAATGTGCTTCATACGCTCCTCAAACTCGCCCCTGTACTTGGCACCTGCAACCAGCATACCCAGCTCCAAGGAAAAGATAATCTTGTTTTGCAGCGCCTCAGGCACATCACCATCAGAAATCCTTTTAGCCAAAGCCTCCACAATGGCAGTCTTGCCAACGCCTGCCTCGCCAATAATAACAGGATTGTTCTTGGTGCGACGGCACAAAATCTGCACCATACGCTCCACCTCAGCCTCACGACCAATAACAGGATCAGTCTTGCCAGTGGCAGCCGCCACGTTCAGATTACGGCCAAACTCGCTCAAAACCTCCAAAAGATTCTTAGCCTTTTTCTCTGGAGAAGCAGCAGTTTCATTGCCTGCCAGAGTCTTTTGGTCCTCGTAGTATTCATCCAGCAGCTTATCAATAATATCCTTATTCATCTCAAACTTATTTAAAACCTGAGACGCCATACCATCGCCTGCAGCCACCAGACCGTACAAAAGCTGCAAGCTACCCACGTACTCCTGATGGTACTTTTGGGCATTGTTGGCAGCCTCGGTCAGCACCATTTTAGCCCTGGGGCTATAGGTGGGCACACCCTGCTTTTTAGGACCCTTATCCAGCCACTTATCCAGCTCCTTAGCCATGGCCGCCATATCAGTCAGCTGATACAAAAGATTGTGGGCCTCTGCCTCCTTATGCTGCAAAATCCCCCACAAAATATGCTCGGTACCAATATTTTCGCAGCCACACTCCAAGGACTTAGTAGTAGCCAGCTCCAAAATCTTAGCCGCAGACTCAGAAAAGCCCTCCTTAGTAACCTTCTTTTCAGACTTCAGCTCATCCTTGCCAAAAATAGACTCCAGCATCTTGCGAGCTGCATCGGGGCCCATATCAGCCCCCTCTAAGCCCTTAAAGGGATTGCCCCCATTAGGCAGATAATCCTTAGCACACTCAGTACACAGCCATTTATCCACCTTTTTACCATTAACGATGGCCACCATATGAATGGAAGCCTTTCGCTGTTTACAAATATCACAAAGCATTCAATTTACCTCCTGCTAGCATGTCTAAGCTGGCCTAAAGCTTTTTGCAGCACAGCCATCTTCTTAGACTCATCAGCATCTATAATATCAAGCATAAATTTCAAAAGTATCTGTTCGCGGGGCGTAATCAAATGACGCTCCAAAAGACTATCCACCAGCTCTAAGGCTGTTGGCTCCTTGTCTTGATTCTTGGGCTCCACCCTCACAATACGCACAAAGCCGCCGCTGCCACGACGAGACTCCACAATAAAGCCACGCTCCGGCGTGAAGCGTGTGCTCAAAACATAGCTAATCTGCGAAGGAGCACAGGATAAACGCTCAGCCAGCTCATTGCGCTGCACCAAAAGACTGTCCTCTCTATCACGCAGCAATTCACCTATAATAAAGTTTTCAATAGAATCTGCCAAATTACGCATAATAGTTCACCTACCTATAATCAAAACCGCCACCAAAGGGCGGAAAAATACTACTTTATTTTATTATATTTGACTTTTCGACTTTAGGCAAGTGAAAAAAATATGTCCTGATTATTCAGAAAATAGCTTAAAAAGCAAAATAAAGAATAAAAAACTGCGTCACAACAAAGCGTAACGCAGTTATAAGCATTATTACCAGCTACGTGAGGAGCCGCCGCCACCGCCGCTGCCTCCGCCGAAGCCACCGCCTCCGCCAAAGCCGCCGCCTCCGCGACCACCACCGCCGCCACGCAGGAACATCATCAGCAGCAAACTGGTAAACATACCGCCTAAAAATACATTGTCAATAATCAAAAAGCCCACAACACCCAAAAGGTACAGCAAATTCCAGCCAGAGGACTGCTGCTGCTGAGGCTTGCTTGTCTGCACACCTGTCAGCTCCACACCCTCGGCCTTAGCAATAGTGCCTGCAGTAGCAGCATAGCCCTGCAAAATACCCTTGCTATAATCGCCCTTGCGGAAATAAGGAAGCATATAACGGTCCTGAATACGACCAGTCAGGCCGTCAGGCAACACGCCCTCCAAGCCATAGCCCACCTCAATGCGGGACTTGCGGTCCTTAGCCGCAATCAAAATCAGTACACCGTTATCCTTACCCTTTTGGCCAATACCCCAAGTACGCAAAACCTCTAAGGAATAATCCTCCAAGGACTCGCCCTCTAAGGAAGGAATAGTCAGCACCGCCACCTGAGCCGACGTTTTACTATCCAGCTCCTGACCCAGCTGCTGCATCAAACGCTCATCACTATCGCGGATAATGCCTGCATAGTCCTGCACATACACGCCAGTGCCTGCCGCAGGCTTGGGCGGAATAGCAGGGGCAGCATCTGCACACACAGCAAACACCGTCTGCACTAGCAGCATCAGTAAAATTAACCAACGTTTCATCATAAATACGCTCCGTTATCAATATCATCAAAGCAGCCTTCTGTTACTTATGCACCTATCAAGGCACCAAAACCACTGCTTTGGCAAAAATAGCGTCAACAGCACAAGTGCTGCAAGCCTCAAACTTTCCACAGCAAGATACGTGTCAACTACTATCCTCTAAAACAAAAGGCCGGCAAGGCCATTAGGGCCGCCGGCCAAAGCATACAGCTTATTAGAATTTAACAGTAGGAACCTTTTGAGCAGCCTCGTCAGCCTTAAAGTAATCTCTAGCGGTGAAGCCAAAAGCACCTGCATATAAGGAAGCAGGCAAGGATTTAATCTTAGCATTGTAGTCTTGCACTGCAGTGTTATAATCCTTACGAGCCACAGCAATACGATTCTCGGTACCAGCCAGCTCATCCTGCAGCTGAGTAAAGTTGGTATTAGCCTTCAGGTCAGGATATTTTTCGGCAACCATCAGCAAACGGCCCAGTGCGCTGCTCAGCTCGCCATTAGCCTTGCTAGCCTCCGCAACGGTGGACGCACCACCCAGCTTAGCTCTAGCATCAGCCACATCCTTAAACACTTGGGACTCATGCGCTGCATAGCCCTTAACGGTATTAACAAGGTTAGGAATTAAATCGTTACGGCGTTGCAGCTGGTTTTCAACCTGCGCCCACTTACCGGTAACGTTCTCGTTCATAGAAACAAGGCCATTATAGCTGCTGAAAATCATGCCAACAACAATCACAATGGCTGCAATAACGCCAATCAAATTCTTATTCATAATACATTTTCCTCCAGTTGACTTACGTCTAAATGAATATTTCTCAATTAATGAGTGATGTTACTAGTATTTTACTTGATACGTAATAGCTTTGTCAAATGTCAAAAAGTCAAAAAGCGTACACTTTTGCAAACAATTTGTGAAATCGTGAAAAAAGGAGGGTTATTCCTTTATTTCTAAACCATTTTCCTGTGCAATAAATAGGTACGTGGTCATTGACGTATTGCAAAAAATTCTTTACCAAGGTCGTAACATTGCCTCTATGTCCCAATGTATTTAAAAACATAACTGTAACTTCATTTTCAAGCACTAAATTAAAATCTTCCGTACATCTGCTCTTAAATTCATACAAATAACTTCAATCAATATAATCTTCTAGCACATCATATTCATCAACGAAAAATGTCTTTACTTCGCCAAAAAGATAATCATAAATCTCGTAATTTATCTCTGGTCCAGTGCTTGTCATTGCCTTGTTGACGTAAGAAACTTTAGCAGTATGAATCTTGCCATCATCATTACAAAACCAAGAAACAGTATCGCCAACAGAGTATTTTGAAAGAATACTTCCATTAGATTCTATAGTATAATTCACCATTTTTACTCCCTTTATTCCTGTGCTACTTCAAGCCATGCCTTTTTAGCATCCAACGCATTAGCAATTGCACTCTCTACGGTCTCTCCACTTTTATTCATAGTTTATGTTCTCCTCACTCATTATCTTCAACAAAAAAAGCACCCTAGCCGAAAGCTCGACTAAGGCGCCACTGGTCTAACTAACCAGGCAAGATACCCTAAAAGAATATCCTGCAACTATGGTTATTATAGCATAAATACATTTATATTTCAAACATATTTTTGTTTTTTATTTTCTTACGCTCTACTTCAAATAAAACCGCTTCTACACACATATCAAGGTTCTTCTTGATATCCGTCTCCCAAAATCTAAGCACTGTCCAACCGTTGTCTCTTAATTCAATGGTGTTCTCCAAATCCCTTTCAACATTACGCTTTATCTTTTCATGCCAATACTTAGCATTAGTCGTCACATCATAGCGTTCAAAGGTTTTGCCATGCCAAAAGTCTCCATCGCAAAATATAGCTATCCTATATTTTGTAATAACAATATCAGGATGGCAGTTAAGGACCTTTATATTCTTCCTATAGCGTATACCCTTATGCCATAATGCTTTTCTGAGCATTATTTCAATTTTAGTATCCTTGCTTTTTATGGCAGCCATATTTTTATGTCGTTGTTCAGGAGTCAATACATCCATAGCAATCTCCAATACCAGTATATGTAACTTATTGTCTGTAGATTTATTGTATACACAAATTTACAATTAAGTCAAGTACATACTTTTAGCGAGGTGATTATATGAGCCTTTTATCTGTTTTTGCAAGTAATGTCAAACATTATAGACTTACTAAAAATCTGTCTCAAGAAAAATTAGCAGAACTTTCTGGATTGCATCGCACATATATCAGTGCTGTTGAAAGACAGCAACGCAATATATCTATCGAGAACATAGAAGCTGTTGCGAAGGCTTTAAACGTTGAAGCGTATAAATTATTTATCGAAAGAGAAGGTGAACAATAATGTCCAATGTAGATAAGCAGAAACGTGGCATTTCCTTCAAAGATGTTATGAACGAAATGATGGAAGAAGCACTAAAAGTAGGATACATTAAATCCTATGTAAAAAATTATGAAAACGGTTATCCTGCCCATGATCCGAATCAATTCAAAGCGCCATTAAAAATCACATTTCATGATAATACCGAATGGCTTGTTTTTTCCACTACTTCTCTTAGAGACCGCATAAAGCAACAATATTGGGACGCTCACCACCTGAAAATTTTAAACCACTATATCACCAGAGCATTCCTTGTTTATCCTGATAGCATTGAAGAAAAAGAGAAAAACTTATTTGTTGCCAAAAACGAAAAAATTAATACTGAAGAGCCTGATAAAAGAGAATTCTGTCCACTATATGCTTTACTTTCACAGGAAAGCTTTTCTAATATGTTGGAAGAATATGCTTTACAGACACTCGGACGTGGTAAGCAAAAAGACAGCAAAGGAAAAAACTTTGAAAAACGCATTGCCACTATTATGACCAATCCACACAATCTGGAAAAATGGAAAAATAAAGATTCTGTAATAGACGGTTATCACTACACAACCTTTGAAAAAATCGTTAACATAATTGGAATTGATAGAACCACAACCACAGAAATCGATGCTACTACCGATATTCCCAAGCTTCCTTCCGGTGGTTCTCCTAAGACCGACGTACTCATCAAAGTTTTCTTTAATGACGGTTTAGCCAAAAACTTTACATTTAGCTGTAAAAGAACCGATCAGAAAAGTGTTTCCGTTCACCAATACAAGGCAGATACCTTTGCTGATGTATTAGCTCCTGATGATGATGAGTTAAGACGAGTTCTCAATGCATTCCAAACCTGTGGCAATAAAAGAGATATGGTCCCAGAAGACGCGCAGATTTTAGAGGACAAGCTGCAACCACTTATTCCCCAACTGTGCCAATGGGCTATAGGCGGTGTTGGTGGTGAGGGTGACCCAAATGTGCAATGGGCACACTACATCATTGCTTACGATGATAATACACAAGAAATAGTGTTGCACACAACTGCTGAATACTGTAAAAAGCTAGTTGCGCAAAAAGCTAAGGCTTTCCGCACTCCATTCTCTTGGACTTATCAAGGAGACCGTGGCACTAATATTCAGTTAAAATGCTCCATATTCCTTTGATTGAAAACTTAATATGATAAAGCAAAAACTGGGACAGCAATACTGCTATCCCAGTTTTTTATTAGATGTGATGCGGTAAACATGCGACAAATTGTCTTGCGATGGCGTGTGCCAGCAAAGGCGGAATTGCATCACCAATCTGTTCATATTTATCTTGTTCTTTAGAACCATGGAACTGAACATACGGACCCGCAAATTGATACCAATCAGGAAAACTTTGCAGTCTTGCAGCTTCTCGAGGAGTAATAGCTCTGTTTATTATCGGATGAAGAATTTCATCTAAACAGTGCGATGTTACAGTAAAACTTGGCTCGTTCCACTGCAATCTTCTATTACGGCTTCCGTAAATTACTTTAGGGAACAAATGTCTATACCTATCAATTTCTCCATTTTCAGTCAACTTTTGGAAGGTAGCTTTCATACTGCTTTCTTCAGGAATCAGCGCCAAAAGCTCTTGTTTTCTTCTAATGTGTCCTGGTCCCTTATGAGAACTAACATTATCCCTAAAAATATCATTAGCAATCAAATGCTGCGGTACATGAGAATGAAGAACACCGTCTTCGTTATCATAGCGACCTCGCATAATATCAACAAACCTACGTTGATTATCACTAACAAATTCTTTCGGATATTGGTAAGGAATAACATCTCCGCCATCTCCCATGCCAACAAAAGGAAGGTCAGAAATAGCCTCTCTTACAGTCACGAAAGGATATTTTCTGTTAGGACCGTGAGTTTTTTCTGGATATTGGAATTCAACATTCTCCAAATCACGTCTTATGCCAATCAAAAATAATCTTTCTCTAGCTTGCGGAACACCATAATCGCATGCTTTCAAAAGAATATCAGCTTGACTTCTAGAAGCAAGACGATAGCTTGGATTTACGTTTTCATCCTCAAAGGTATCACAAATATATTCAAAAATCGCACCTTTTTTACCATCAGCATTTCTTTTTGAGAACATGCCTTTAACATTCTCAAATAAAATACCTTTAGTATTAACAGCTCTAGAAATACGCACAATATTGCTGAAAAGGTCATCTCTATCATCGCCAATGGTTCTTGTACCTGCCATACTAAAGCTTTCGCAAGGAGCACCGCCAGACACTACATCCACAGTTTCATTTTCAGAATCTATTCCATACCTAGCCAATAATAAATTCTTAACCATTTGACTATCAACAAGGTTGATATCTCCATGGATAAGAAGCGTTCTTGTGCTTTCATGCATAAACTGTTCAAGATACTCTTCGTGGATTCCTTCTTCATTAGAATATTCACTTAAATGTAATACTTCCGCATCATGGCTTGCAGAATATGTTTCAACGGTTGTATCAGTCCACTCAACAGCAATCAGCGGAAGAATTCCAGCCCATTTAAAACCAGTACATAGTCCGCCTGGACCAGAAAACAAGTCTATGCTCACAAGAGTATAACCCTCGTTTTGCATACGCTCTATCAAAGAATTATGCATCGTTATTGGAATCTCCTTTTACACCTATAATTCCTTATCCCTTGGGAATTACATTTTCCCCTTTCCAAACAATAATATAGATATTCTGCTTAAAGTTTCTTACTAACCTATCACAGATTTATATATTACACTCTTATATTTTAGCATAAGCTATTATATTAGTAAACGTAAATTCGCACAAAAAAGTCTCCGCACGTCCATGCGGAGACTTACAATTCCATTTACCGTCCTATCTTAATTTAGTCAAACGATAGTCCATTGCATCGTTTTCACTCTTATCATAAGCATTATCTATGTATTTACTTGGATTGCTCAGAAAAGCTTCTTCGTCTACATAAGAAATATATGAGGCCGTTAATTCATTAACAGATTTACATTTTTTACATGCGTATTCTATAGGGTCTTGATTGAATCTATTGTTATTAATAATTTTATAAACCTTAGATTCTTCGTATACATTACATGAACAACCATCAGAATTCACAACACTATATCTAAACCAATCATAGCCACCATTTACTTTCATAATAACGCCAACAATACCATTAGTGTGTGAAGTTCTATTTTTTCTTGTAATGTTTTTCAAAGAATATTCTATTTCCCAGTCAATCCATTTACTTTCCTTCATATTAGGAGAAATTATAACGATAGTAACCGATGTATCATACATCATATCTGCCAAACACTTCTTTATATTCTCTGTACTTGTATCCGTTAAATCAGGAGAATCACTAGTTTCTCCCTTGTAAAAAATAGCATCATAGCCTAATGCATCAATAATTCTATCTCGTAATTCCTGTGCTTCACTATATTTATAAGATATAAATGTTTTATGAGCCATAAACAACTCTCCTTTTAACTCAAACGCTTTATTTATTACAATTATTCGCATAGTATATTACTATCAAAAAAACTAGATACAATAACGGAACTACTATTCCCCATAAATATAATGGTATCAATGTCTTAGAAAAAATATATTTCCTCAGTCCTTTTTTCTCTCTTTTGTCTTCTGGATTCAGCCACATATTTTCATTATATGGGTTAAGATCAAAATAATAACGAGAATTATTTTTCAGTCTTTGATCAATAACCCACTCATATTTCCAACGATATAAAGTTTCCATATTAAGAAAAAATCCATCAAGATACCAAAAAACACTCGTTAGAACTGCTAAAATCAACATAACCCAATCAATTTCTACATCTTTTCCACATATCATCGAAGCTCCTAAAAACACTAAAGAAATATACCATCCCTTAAGCATAAAAGAATTAGAAGCCATACGTTTAATGCAGTCCTGAATTAGCTGTATTTCTTTATGAAAATCAGAATTATCCATAGATACGCACCTATTCTTATTCAACCTTTGTAATATAATATAATACGTCTAGCGGATGTTTGTCTCTATTATACGCCATCCATTCTTTCCAAGTACTTAACGTATATCCACTCACGCTCTTCATATTTGAAGCGTCAATACCATATGATATTCTTATTCCTCCAGAATCGCTACGATAACTCATCATTGGTTTATGAACAATTCCTTTTCTTTTACAGTATCTTCTTAAGTGTCCTAACTGCGACAACTCAAAATATATC
>Glacier_p1__coassemble_1081_pt1 | contig 13563 bp, 11 predicted proteins | sample Glacier_p1__metabat2_high_PE_010 | metagenome-assembled genome bin Glacier_p1 | reverse complement strand
ACGCATAAAAATACCCTCCTTACCGGTTTGTCCAGTAAAGAGGGTACATATCAAAAACCTCGGTTCTTTATGTTTATACAGTATTTTTGTTAATTATAATGTGTGATTAGCACCCATTATCTAGGCTTATTTAGTTCCGTAGACAATCCGTAGACAATTCTCGTTTTTTTCACTTTTACAAAAGAGTTGTTTACTCTTTAAAATAGAAAAAACCGCCATTTCAAGCGGTTTCCAAGACTTTTAATATGGTCGGGGCGGCGAGATTCGAACTCACGGCCTCTTGTACCCGAAACAAGCGCGCTACCAAACTGCGCCACGCCCCGACATTTTTGTGTTGCTCGCTAGCAACATGATGTATTATAAAGTACTTTCATGGATATGTCAAGCATTTTTCTGAAATATTTTTTTAATATTTTTCACAATTCAAAAATAAAAGCGCTTACCTCATCAGCAAGCGCTTTAATCAGCCTATAAAATTAACCTTGAGTTACCACGCGGATGCTGGTTACTTCAAATGCTTCTGCAATCGCAGGCAAAATTTCTCTTTCAATATTGGTGCGGTGCAGCTCACTTTCTGCTACCAGCATAATGCGGGTATCAGCATAGTTGATGTTGCGAACTCTGGAAACCAGGCGTTTGAAGGTTTCCTCGCCAATGATTGCTTTCAGCTTTTGCAGACGTTCAAATACAACCGGTTTTTCTTTTTGCATACGCTCTTCCAGAGGAGAAAAGGGAATGGTGATTACACGGGCATCACGGGCCAGGACGTAATTTTCTTCACCTTCGCCAGGTACAATTAAATCTTCACGCATCATATTATTATCCTCCTAAAATTAACTATCATTAATAAACCTGCGTTGCCGCAGAATTCTGTCCATTTAATTATAAGTCACCAGCAGTTTTACGTCAAGCAGCAGGATTTTTCACAAATAAATAGAATATCCTTAATTAATTGTTTAAAGGAGGTATATTTTAATGTTTGATGAATTTAAAAAATTTGCCATGCGCGGCAATGTAATAGATATGGCCGTTGGTGTTATTATTGGCGGTGCCTTTGGCAAAATTGTTACATCTATCGTTAATGATGTAATTATGCCGCCTATTGGCATGGCCATGGGCAAGGTTGATTTTACTGATCTTTTTATCAGTCTAAATGGCAAGGAATATGCTACTCTGGAGCTGGCAAAAAAGGCGGGTGCTCCTGTTTTAGCATATGGCAAGTTTATCAATACCGTGCTGGATTTTCTTATTTTGGCTCTGATTGTCTTTATCATGGTGCAACAAATCAACAAGCTGAAGCCTGCTGAAGCTCCCAAACCAGACCCTCGTCGTTGTCCTTATTGCAAGTCCGTTATTGATGACAAGGCAACCCGTTGCCCTCATTGTACATCTCATTTAGACTAAGCCGTCTATTTACACTTTTTAGTGGACATTAGTATCGTAGCACAGAGCATTTTTATTGTTCTGTGCTTTATTTTTTCCTAATTCATTGCTAAAATCCATTGTATAGTGTATAATCAGTTATTATGACTATACGCCTGCATTTTAGGCTTAAATCTTTTAAGGAGGTTATCATTTAAATGTCTGTTTTTGACGTATTGCAAGAACGCGGCTTCGTAAAACAAATGTCTCACGAAGCAGAAATCAGAGAATTATTAGAAAAGGAAAAAATTACCTTTTATATTGGCTTTGATCCTACTGCTGACAGTCTGCACGTTGGCCACTTTATTGCATTAATGCTCATGGCTCACATGCAAAAGGCAGGACATCGTCCTATCGTCCTTCTTGGCGGCGGCACCGGCATGGTTGGCGACCCCAGTGGCAAGGATGAAATGCGCAAAATGCTCACCCCCGAGTTTATTGCTCACAACATCGCTTGCTTCAAGAAACAAATGAGCCGTTTCATTGACTTTGGCGAAGACAAGGCAATCATCGTTAACAATGCTGATTGGCTGTTGGACCTGAACTACATCAAGCTGCTGCGCGAGGTTGGCGTACATTTTTCCGTTAACCGCATGCTGACTGCAGAATGCTTTAAAAAGCGCTGGGAGAAGGGCCTGACCTTCTTTGAATTCAACTATATGATTATGCAAAGCTACGACTTCTGGAAGCTGCATAATGATTACAACTGCATCATGGAGCTGGGCGGTGACGACCAATGGTCCAACATGCTGGCTGGCGTTGAACTGATTCGCCGCAAAGAGCAAAAACCTGCTTACTGCATGACCTGCAAGCTGCTGACCACCAGCGATGGCCGCAAAATGGGCAAAACCGAAAAAGGTGCTCTGTGGCTTGATCCGGAGAAAACCTCTCCGTACGATTTCTATCAATACTGGCGCAATGTTGACGACAGCGATGTTGAAAACTGCCTGTGCCTCTTAACCTTCCTGCCTATGGACGAGGTTCGTCGTCTGGCAGCACTCAAAGATGCAGCTATTAATGAAGCTAAAAAGGTTTTGGCCTTTGAGGTTACCAAGCTCATCCATGGTGAAGAAGAGGCAATCAAGGCTCAACAAGCAGCTGAAGCCCTCTTTGGCGGCGGTGCTGATATGAGCAATGTTCCTACAATTGAAATTACTTCTGCTGATATGACCGCTAAGGTTATTGATGTTCTGACTGCTGCAAAGGTATTCAGCAGCAAGCGCGAAGCGCGTCAAATGATTACCCAAGGCGGTTTAACTGTAAAAGACTCTGTTCTGAGCGATCCCGAGGCTGTACTGGCTGAGGACATGTTCGACGAGGAAAAGAGCCTTCTGATTCGTAAGGGTAAGAAAAAATATTTCCGTTTAGTAGTTAAATGATTCATCCTTAAGTAGTTCTTAAACTAGTTATGCTCTGAAACCTTCTGCTGAACACCAGCAGAAGGTTTCTTTTTATCATTTCACAGAACTAAATATTTTTTTAGGTGTCTAAATATATATAGAGAAGAGGAGAAAAATCCCAATGTCACCCAATAAAATGTCTATGTCCTTAATCATTCCCGTAAGCTTAATGTTGTTTTCTTTTTTCTTTGGTGCCGGAAACTTCATTTTCCCGCCCATCCTTGGTCAAAACGCAGGTGACAGCATGCTGCCTGCAATCATCGGTTTCTGCATTAGCGGTGTTGGTCTCCCGCTGACAGGTGTAATCGCCATGGCGCTCAATAGAAGCGACAATCCGGAAAGCATGGCGAACCCGGTGCACTCCTATTATGCAAAAGCAGTTATTATTATTTGCTCTTTGACAATAGGACCTCTCTTTGCAATCCCCCGTACTGCGGCAGTTTCCTTTGATACCGGCATTCTGGCCTTTATACCAACCGGCTTTGAAACAATTGCCCTTGCGGTTTACTCATTCTTGTTCTTCCTGTTAACCTATGTACTGTCCGTTAACCCGTCCAAGCTTTTGGACCATATTGGCAAGGTGCTTACTCCTATGCTGCTGACCTGCCTGGCAATCCTTATTGCTTATGTAGTATACGAGCCTATGGGCGAAATTCAGCCTGCTGTAGGAGAATATGCAACCATCCCCTTCTTTAAGGGCTTTGTAGAAGGCTACAACACCATGGACCTTTTGGCATCCCTGCTCTTTGGCGCTGCTGCTATTAACGCCATCGAAGGCAAAGGAATCCTGGACCACAAGCTGCTGACTAAGGTATGTATTTACTCCGGCATCATTGCAGCCTCCTTCCTGATGGTTATCTATGGCGCACTGACCTATATGGGTGCTACCAGCGTGGCGCTTTTAGGCATGATGGAAAACGGCGGTCAAATGCTTAGCCAGATCACCATCCACTACATGGGCTGGGGCGGTAAAATCATTTTGGCACTGATTATCTTCTTTGCCTGCCTTACCACCAGTATTGGCGTAACCAGCTCCGTATCCGGCTACTTTACCATCGTATGCAAGGAAAAAATCCAATACGAGCGTTTTGTAGCGGCTATCTGCATGTTCAGCTTCGTAATTTCTAACTTTGGTTTGGGCAATATCATCAAGATTTCCATTCCTGTACTGTGCATGCTCTATCCCATCACCATCGTACTGGTACTGCTTAACTTAGGCAGCGGCATCTTTAAACGCGATCCAAAAATCTTCCGTCCGGCAATGGCATTTACAACTATTTTTGCTATTGTAGACGGTCTGCGTACCTTGGGTATGACCAGCGAAGGCCTTAACAGCTTCTTCGCTCAATACATCCCCCTGTACAGCATTGGCTTCGGTTGGGTTGCTCCCTGTATAGCTGGCATTCTTGTAGGCTTTATCTGGAAGGCTGTAGCAAGCAAATAAATAAAAAAATTGAACCTGTGCTCCACAAAAGGACACAGGTTCTTTTATTAAATAAATTTCACTAAGTAATTGCAAAATTTCTAAAATTTTCGTATAATACCATGTATATATTATAAATTTGCGGAAACAAAATCTATTCAAAAAAGGAGACAATTATGCACAAAAGTAACGCATCCTTAGTATTGCCAATTGGCTTAATGCTTTTCTCATTCTTCTTTGGTGCCGGCAACCTCATTTTCCCGCCAATCCTGGGTCAAATGTCCGGTGACAACCTGGTTATGGCAACCCTTGCCTTCTGCATCACTGGCGTAGGCTTCCCCCTACTTGGTGTATTAGCAATGGCTATTAACCGCCACGAGGACCCGGATGGCATGGCAATGCCCGTATCCCCCACCTATGCACGTGCAGTAACACTGCTCTGCGCCCTGACCATTGGTCCCCTGTTTGCAATTCCTCGTACTGCAGCAACCTCCTATGACACAGGCATCATGTTCCTGCTGCCTGCTTCCTATCAAGACATGGGCTTAGCTGCTTACTCTTTATTCTTCTTTGCCTTAACCTATTTTATGTCCATCAATCCCTCTAAGATTGTAGACAACATTGGTAAGGTTATGACCCCCATCCTGCTTGGCAGCTTGGCAATCCTTATTTCTGCAGCTGTATTCAGCCCTGTAGGCACCACCCAAGCTCCCGTAGGTGATTATGCAACTGCTCCCTTCTTCAAAGGCTTTGTAGAAGGCTATAACACCATGGACCTTTTGGCATCCCTGCTCTTTGGTGCTGCTGCCATCAAGGCTATTGAAGGTAAAGGCGTAACCGACCAAAAAGAGCTGACCAGCCTTTGCATCAAAGCTGGCTTCATCGCTGCAGGCTGCCTGGGCGCTATCTATGCTGCACTGGCTTATACCGGCGCAACCAGCGTATCCATCATCAGCGGTGCAACCAACGGTGGTCAAATGCTGAACATCATCTCCGCTCATTACTTTGGCGGCTTTGGCAAAATCGTTCTGGCAACCATCATCTTCTTTGCCTGCATCACCACCAGCATTGGTCTGACCACTGCCATCTCCTCTTACTTTGAAAAGCTTACTGGCGGCAAGGTATCCTATCACACCTTCGTAACCGGTATTTGCGTATTCAGCTTTGCCATCTCCAACGTTGGCCTTAGCAATATCATCCAATTCTCCATCCCTGTTCTTTGCATCCTGTACCCCATCACCATTGCTATGGTACTCTTAAACGTATGCAAAAACATCTTCCACGGCGACAAATACATCTTCCGCAGCACCATGATTTTAACCACAATCTTCTCCATCTTTGATGGTCTGCGCGCTGCAGGCATTGATACTGGCGCTGTAAACACCTTCCTGGCTAAGGTTATTCCTCTGTACGAAATCGGCTTCGGCTGGGTACTGCCCTGCTTTGGCGGCATCGTACTGGGCTACATCTTAAAGGCTGTATTGGGCAGCAAATAAGCTAAAACAACACAAGGACTGCTTCGGCAGTCCTTTTTTATTGCTCTAAAATGGCATATGTCAAAAAATTTGAGCCTATATACCTATTTATGCTATAATATTATGGTAGGCCTTTGGCATCACCCTACTGCCAAGCCTCAATACGACTAATTAGGTGATAATATGACAGAAGAAAGAAAATGTAATGACTCTTCCTGCGGCCGTAGCAGCTGCGAAGGTTGTGAACACGCTCACCAAGCTCCTACAGACTTTTCTGTAAAGCTCAACGATATGAGCACCGTAAAAAAAGTAATTGGTATCGTCAGCGGTAAAGGCGGCGTAGGCAAGTCCTTAGTAACAGGCCTTATGGCATCCGCTATGCAGCGCCGTGGCAAACAAAGCGCCGTGCTTGATGCAGATATTACCGGCCCCTCCATGGCACGCACCCTGGGCATTACAGGCAAGGCTAAAGCCAGCGAAATCGGCATTATGCCCCAATTCAGCAAAAGCGGTATTGAAGTAATCTCTGCCAACATGTTTCTGAAGGATGAAGCAGACCCCGTTGTATGGCGTGGTCCCCTTATCGCAGGCATGGTTAAGCAATTTTGGAGCGACGTAATCTGGACTGATATTGAGTACATGTTTGTAGACATGCCTCCTGGAACAGGCGACGTTCCTCTTACCGTATTCCAATCCCTGCCTGTTGATGGCATCATCGTTGTAACCTCTCCTCAAGAGCTGGTATCCATGATTGTAGCCAAGGCTGTAAACATGGCAAAAATGATGAATGTACCCATCCTAGGCCTGGTAGAAAACTACTCCTACTTCCACTGCCCGGACAACGGCAAGGACTACGAAATCTTTGGCCCCAGCCACCTGCAAGAAACTGCTGATGCCTATGGTCTCAAAATTTTAGCACGTCTGCCCATTGACCCCTCCATTGCAGCTGCAGCTGACGCAGGCAAAATGGAAGAGCTTAAGCTTGACCAAATCGAAGAATGCTGCGACTATCTGGAAACCGCATTCAAAGACTAATAAAAAACGAATCCGAAGCTTAGTATAAAACTAGGCTTCGGATTTTTTGCTATTTGCGTTTAACGGCAACACCGGTGGCATGAACAACGCTATACGGAGTACCAGTACCTTCCATACAGTTATTGTTGCCTTCGGTAATATTAAATTTTACATCAATAATAGCATCAGCGCCACAATTAAACGCGCTCTCCTTAATTTGATCCAACACGTAATTATGCGCCTTTTTAAAATCATTATTAATACACCAGGAATAAATACCGCCATGCACAATCTTATAATCAAAATCTACTGCAGCAGTAAAATATATAGGAAAATTATCTAATGCCATCTTTTTAGCAGCCTTTTGTGCCTTTTCCTCTGGTGAATCAAAAAAGAATCCCATGGTATGTACCTCCGATTTATTAAAATCTTATGAATATGGTATTCTACAGGTTTAGGAAAAATCCTTGTAGTAGAGGAAAAAGAACAATATAGTAAAAATGTTTCCAAAACAGCGGTATCTGTTATTCAACCACAAACACAGCGGCTAATGCAGCTAATGTACTCGTAACTTTAACAGACATGGAAGGAATAAATAAATGTTTCCAAGGCTTATAACCATTTGCAGTATTCCACGCAGTAACTGTTTCACAATATTTCTTACTACGCTCTTTTTTAGCAATTACATCAGGATCATAAAGCTTATCTTCACCTTTAATCTCAACCAGATAAATCACATCTTTTGTTTCAACAACAAAGTCTGGTTCATAACGTTTTCCACGATTATATGTAATATTAAACTCCATAGGAGCAGGTCTTAACCATTGAATTACGTTGCCTGCATTGCCTTCATATTCCAAAATAGCTGCAAAATCTCGTTCTGGTTTACTGTCAAATTTAGCCCTGTCGTGCACACCATACTTAATACCAGTAAACAAAATAGAACCTATTTCTTTGGCTTCAAAAGTATCGTGCAAATCCAGTTCTTTTCTTGAAGTGTAATGCGGTGCTATATTTCTGTTACACACATCTACAACCTCTTCATTAATCAAGCCACTACCAACATAGAAATGCTGCATCATTTGCTCATAGATTTTTCTAGCTATATCTAGTTTATTCATCATTACAATATTTTTCATACCCTGAGTTTTATACTGAAACTCATAATGATGAATTACAGTGTTAATCAATTTTTGAATTAACTCGCTATAGCTTTCATAATCAACCTCTGGCTTTTTCCGAAGCTCTGCCAAAATTTCTCTTTCAGGAATATATTCTTCAAAATTAATAGAGTTACCACTAATAATCTTTCTATCTGATAAGTTTTCTAAATTTTGAAGTATAATGCTACTTTCCGTTGGTACATGTCTGAATATAGAAACATCTAAGTCAAAGTCTAAAAATTTACAATCTTCAACACCATCATCCGTAATTTTAATTCTTGGAATCGGTATGAACTTTTCAATACTGTTTACTATGGCCTTTTCAACTTTAACATCAATAAAATTAAATAACGAATTGGTATTTTCGTTATAAATTTCAGCCAAATCCTTGTCTTTAACAATTTGCTCTATTACTTTTGCTGTAGTTTCAGACTTCTTCTGCTTACTTACCTCCTGTGCGTCTTGTTTTTCACCAAAACGACTCAACGCTTCACCATATTGGTTTATAGTGTCTCTTGCTACACTATTTACGGTCTCAATAAACCTAGCCAACAAAACATCGTTAGAATTATTTTTATCCATATCAGTACATTGATAAATGCTATTCAAATCACTATCTTGGTCCTCGAACATGTTTTGCTGTACCTGAGTACTGGTAAGATTTTCTTCTTCATTTTTCACTACTATAACATTTCCAGCTTTAAATATAGAGTCACCCTTTTTAGCTTCATCTATAATTTCTTTAAACTTATCATGTGCAGTCAAAGTTACAGAATCTAAATTTTCATCGCCAACACGTTCTCCATAAGGCAAACGCAATCCTCTACCCACCATTTGTTCACGTAACACTTTAGAAGCTGCAGTACGCAAAGGAATAATAGTATATAGGTTATTGACGTCCCATCCTTCTTTAAGCTTATCAACGTGGATGACAATTTCAATAGGATTATCTGTTCTTTCAACACTAAGTAAAGCACGCATACTTGCCTCTGCAGCTGCACCTCTTTGCTTAGAATGAACAACTATGGTCTTATTTTTGTACTTTCCACCAAAAAACTCATCCGAAGTAATGTATTCATAAACCCAATTTGCATGGTCAGTGTTCTTACATACAACCATTGCAAACGGTTTTACCAAAGGCTTGTTATTATTAGCAGCATAAGTAGCTAACTGAACCTTATACTCCTCATGTCTTTTGATACCATCAGCCAACATAAGCTTATCTATTTGTTCATCACCAAAATTATATGCTTCTAAATCAGTACGTGCCATTGCAAAAGGAGTTCTTGTATATCCATCTGCAATAGATTGAGATAAAGGATATTCATATACGACATTTTTAAATAAAATAGCCTTAGTATTTTTCATCACTACAGGAGTAGCTGTTAATTCCAATCCCATTACAGGTTTTAAATCGTCAATCGCAGCAGCACCTTGTTCAGCTCTATAATGATGAGATTCATCCATTATAACAACCAAATCAGATAAAGAAGAAAGCTTTTGGTAAAAAGATTCGCCAAAAGTCTCGTTAATTGCACGCATCTTAGAACCTTCTTTATTGAATTTATCAATATTAAAAATATAGATATTGATATTAGATTCAAAGGCATTGCTCTCTAAATAATCCCCGCCTGTAATGATATTAGGTGGATTAACAAAACAGCTAAGTCCTTTAAAAACATACTTAGGATTACCTGGATTGCCTAAATCATCAATAAGCTTTTCGTAAATTGTAGTTCCGGGTGCAACTACAAAAAAATTATGAATATCCTTATTTGTATATAAATACGCTATAAAAGCACCCATAAGTCTTGTTTTACCAACACCGGTGGCCAAAGCAAAGGTCATAGACATAAAATTACGTTCAAAACTTGTGCATGTTGGGTAAAGCGTATTAACTTCTTTCAGAGAATCTAAAATATCGTTAGATTTATTAAGTTTTACGTGACTAAGAATGTTATCCAAACGAACCAAGGACTCTTTTTGCGGTTTTCTAAGCGACATTGCGCCACTAATATAGTCTACCGTATATTCTAAAAAAGCAGCCTTACTCATCTTCCTCAACCTCACAATCATCGTAAACAGGTGGATGAACAATATTTAAATTATAATCTTCCTTGCCAAATTCACAGTTATTTAAAAGCATTTGCGGAATCTTTTTAACGCTGATATTTGAGTAAAGCTTATCAACACCAGAAATAAAGGATTTGCAAGCAATAATCAAAAACTCGCCTTCATCCATAGTAGAACGAATGGAATCTAAAAACTCTTTTGTTACGCAACGAGTTGTAGTAAGCAAATAGCTGTTTTCATTTGCCTTAGCCTGCTTCCAAAACTTTTCCTTGTCAGGCGCATAAACAAAGCCTTCATGCAACGCAACAGCAGCAGCAAGCATATCTGCGTTATACTCCTTATTTATAACCATCTCACCAAAAGCATCCTCTAAAATCAAAGAAGGCGCAAGCTCATAAAAGCGATAGCCACCACCGCCTTGCCAGTTAACAGATTTTGTAATACCACCTGCATCCTTTCCGTTTATTATTCTATCCAATCGCACCTTACAATGAGTATAAGCATGATTTCCTAATTCAACACCAATCCATTTTCGTCCCATCTTAGTTGCAACCGCAGCCGTAGTTCCAGATCCTAAGAATGAATCTAGAATCCAATCATTCGAACTTGTTGTCATTTCCAAAATTTGACGAATTAGCTGTTCTGGTTTCTTGCCATTTGAAAACTCTACAGAACCTTCTTTCGTTAGATTTTTCATCCACGCATTCATATCCCAATAAGTTCCTTGCAAATCTTTCTTATACAATTCACCATCTATTATTTCTGATGTATCTTTTAACCAAACCAAAAGATTACATCCATCATCTTTGTAAAACTGTTCATATACAGTTCCACGATTCTTGCCTGTACGAGGAACATATTCTATAGACAAATATTGGTCATGTATATTGTTTTTTTTGCGATATTCCGCTATTCTAGTCCTTATTGATGTCTGCGCATTTGTAGTTCTAAAAACATTTATTCCATATTTTTTATAAGCTTCTTTTGTTGAAATACCTTCTTTCTTCGCAATTTGATTAATGGACATTGTTTCTATACCAACTCTACGAAAAATTTTAATCTCGCTTCCTGCTCCATCAACAGTTGAACCAATATATTCTTTTTCTCCAGGATTTATTAAAACAGACGTATATTTCCAACTTTTTCCGTCATTAATATATTTCTGAATAAGCTCAGACATTTCTGTATATACATAAGGACCATTAAATATTGGCAATAAAGAGTAATTTCTTGCATAAATAAGTATGTATTCACAGTTTTTCTTTAATCTTTTGTCTTCACCACCACCTGAAGCTCCTGCAATATTTTTCATATTTACAGATATCATATTTACAAAGTTTTTACGACCAAAAACTTCATCACAAAGCACTTTTAAATAAGCTTGTTCTTCATCATCTATTTGAATCCATATAGTTCCTTTTTCGCAAAGCAATTCCCTAAGTAGTATCAATCTCTTTCGCATAAGGCCTAACCAAATGCTATGTTCCAAATTATCATCATAATGCTCAAAAGCTGCACCAGTATTATATGGTGGATCAATATAAATACACTTTATTTTTCCTGCATACCCAGCTTTTTCCAACGCTTTCAAAGCCAACAAGTTATCGCCATGGATAAGCATATTTTCAGTATTTTCATCCAACGCACAATTTGATAACTCTTTATTTTCTAGTAAAAGACGAGGTTCTACCTCTATTCTGTTTTCTTTACCATACCAAGTAAGTTCAAGCTTGTTAGCCATGGCAGCCTCCTTATTTCTTCAATCATAACAACTTCCTATATTTCACACACATATATTAACTAAGTATTTTGCAAATACATTTATATTATTCACCGAAAAACATTAAACTCCTGCATTCAATATAAATTTAACTGCAAGATTGTCTTTATTATAACCATTCTGCATGTCACTATCTGTCACATAAATTTTTCCCCGCATAAAAAACAGCTCCTGCAAACGCAAGAGCTGTTTTTCGCCAAGTCTCACCTAGCATATGTGCGAGGATTATTTCAATCCACGTGCCTTAAAAGAGCACGACAAGTTATGCTTATATTATAGCACCTTTGGCCCCAAAATTCAGCAATCAGGTACTAAAATTTATCGCTACCATTTCAATTTATCGTAATATTTTTCCTTCTAATCTTCACACTCACTAATTATTTTTTTCAGATTATTGTTTGTTTTACTATTTTTATCTGCAACATGCACACCGGCAGCCAAAAAAAGATTGCTCGGTTCAACATTGTATGCCTTGCATATCTCAATAAGCAAACTAACAGGCAAACAGCATTTTCCATTCTCTATATTGGACATTTGATGCCTACTTACACCTATGCGTTTGGCAACTTCATCCTGTGTCAATCCTAAATCGCCACGGATTTCGCAAAGAACATCGCCAATATTTTCAATCCAAAAAGTATTTTTTATCATACAACATCACCCTTTTCTTTTTCAAATTGCCGATATTTTTAGACTTTGTACAAGTGTTATTATATCAAATTTTATGTTCATATTTATGAACATTTTAAGTTTTTGTAATTTTCTATGATAAAATATCTTTAGGTTAAAACAAATGAATATGTAAAATATTTGCCGCAAAAACGATAATATTTTACTTTTATTTGTAGACCTATATATTAAAATTTGGAGGAGATTTGATGTTTAAGTGTTAAACTCTTACTGCAGTACCTCAACTAGCAGTAACAGTGCTGACCTGCTTTGTCAGCTGGTGCACGGTGCACAAGAAAAAAACCGAGAGGCAATTAATGAGCTTTGCAAAAAATTTGAGCCATTAATCTACAAATTGACCTCATCAAGTTATATTAGGGATTCTTTAGGTGAAGACGCAGTTAATGATGCATGGGTTTATTTTTTGGAATTTATCCAAGCCTATGATGGTGATGATTTTAAACATTTACCAGGCCTCATTAAAACTAGTCTTAAATTTAGACTAATGCATCAACGAGATGCTAGCGTTATAAAGCAACTAGAGCTTACTTTATCAGGAAATGATAATCCAGAGGCTCAAATTGCCAATCCCAAAAATGAAATACTAGATTTTGAAACAATACAAACCATCAAGGATTTGTTTAGCAGCCTATCGAAGGCACAGTGTCAGGTACTAACCATGCACATTCTGGAAAAAGAATCCTTAGTGGATATCAGTGAAAAACTAGGAAAATCCTATCACTCAGTTTATGCATTGTATTGCAAAGGCATTAAAAAGCTAAGAAAAATCTATGGTGTTAATCTTAGAAAGGAGGGCGTTCTTCGGAGCGTCCTTTTGTTATGCAACAAATGTGCTAATATTAATACTTTCATATCACCTTTTGCTGAAACTAGTGCTACTAGCAATACTGTCACCCATGGCTGTATCCCAATGTGTGGACACTAAAAGAAGGTGAAATCCCAAATAATGGACACTATTTTATTTTTTATAATTTATTACCAGAATTTTTTAAACAGATATGACATAGCTTTAAGTGGTTGCTGTTAGCTATAAGATAAATATAAATTCAATATCAGTATACTATAATCTTCTTGAACTTCTGTTATAGATACATTACTACAAGCATTATACTCACTCCTATAT
>Glacier_p1__coassemble_601_pt1 | contig 21804 bp, 19 predicted proteins | sample Glacier_p1__metabat2_high_PE_010 | metagenome-assembled genome bin Glacier_p1 | reverse complement strand
GTCACAATACTGCTTGCAGTTATCACTGTTGCAACAGCAGGGCTTCAAAACCCTTACCCTGTCTGGGGTTTTGAGGTCATTTTTGCCAACCAAACAAATTTTTAGGTCATTTTGTCACTTTTCTGCATTTTTTTATCAGCACCAAATAGCAAAACTCCCATATCACAATGGTTTAAGACTTGTTGAAAACCTCAACTGTACTTTTGCATCACATCGCACAAAAACGAACATATAACCAAACAACAAAAGCCCGCACGCAGGAACATCACAACTGGTTATTAACTTTGTTCGTCAAACATTAAGTACCTGCATCTATTATAACCTATGAGGTTGGCAGAGTCAAGAAAAATGCACTGCAATACCTAAAAACTATATTGCAGTGCTAAATATTTAAGCTTCTATTTCCTTAGTCAGTTCACGCAAGCGTTTAACAAGGCTTTTAGCTTCATTAACGATTTCCATTCTTATACTTGTAGGCAGTTCCTCATCATAAAAGCCAACATATTCTTCATAATAAGCTATAAATCTTTTAATAGATTCACTATTAAGATAACATTTTCCGCTTTTACTACCAAAATCCTGTAGATGAAATCTTTTCAAACCAATGCATTTTAAAACAAATCTATCTACAGAAGGCCTAAATTTTTCCATAATATCGAAAACAAGACTTTCCTTGCGATAGTCAAGCGAATGCAAATAGCCAATAGTTCCCGTCAATCCAGCAAGATTAACAGCTCTAAGCACATCCTTTTCCAAAAGGTAATAGCCAAAGCTTAGCATAGAATTAACTGGATCAATAGCAGGTCGTTTAATTCTTCCGTTCCATTCAAATTCACTTTTTCCAAGCAAAAATCCGAAATTACTAAAATATAAGGATGAAGCAGCACCTTCTATTCCCATCACCTCTTCAACGTCTTCACAAACGTCAATCTTAGACCGCAAAGTCTCAAGCTTACTAATATCTTTGATAACATCAATATTCTTAGACCTTCTATTCTTATCTACCAACAGCTTTCTTTGCTCTGCAATTTTATTTTGCACAAAATACTTAGCAAGCTGCAGTCTCTTTTCCTCATTTATATAGCACTTTAGCTGTCTAACTAAAATTCTGCTATTCCCTTTATTGTTACCCAAAGTGCCAACTAAATTCCCATCTTTATCGAAATAGAATATTCTTCCATTATTATGAAGCACTTCCATAATAGCATCATGAGTAACTTGCACATTGGCAAGAATATTTAAAGTTTCTACAGACTGTGAAGGAAGCTTAGTCATACTGCCATCCTTATTTTTCACAACAATCAATCCACCTGACTTACCAATAACAGTTCCGTGAGTAGTAGCGTAAATATTACTCATAATCCCTCCTATAATATTAGATAATCTTTAGGTAAAGAAGCCTGTTCGTTTTTACTAAATTCATCCTTTACTTCGTAAATTAGTAAATTACCCTCCTCTCCATTTTTTAACAGCCTTTTAGCAAAGCTATCCAGACTCTTTATCTGCCTTTTATTAAGATTTGCTTTGAAAACACTGTACTGTACCCTTACAGCCATTTTCTCCAAATGCCTTACTAATCGATACCTTAATTTATTATCTTTTACATCATAACAAATCATTACCTCCATACAAATACCACCTTTATCCACAAAAACTTTTGTTAAATATATTTGCATATAAATATTGTAACTTAATTTCTTATTTCTTTGAAATCATTAATAAATATATGATATACATTTTACATATATGCGTATTTATTGTTTATAATTTTAGCTTATTTTCTTATACATAATATATCACTTTACACAATGATTTTCAAGCAAAAAAATAACAGCACGCCTTTAAAGATGTACTGTTATTTTACTCTATATAAATTTTCTCTCCAATAAATCATAGCTCCAAATTTTTTTGGGCTGCAGTACTCATCCCACAAAAAGCACCGCAGCCCTTCTATCTAAAGGAAAATATTCTGATTAAACTAGCTTGCTTTACGCACATCCTCTGCTGTAATAACTACAACGCTGCCCTTTTTGTCACCAACGGAGTTATACATAGTATCCAAAAGCACCTTTTCCATCTGGTTGCGTAAGCCACGCGCACCGGTGTTATTTCGCATAGAATTTTTTGCAACTTCTTTTAAAGCAGCATCCTCAAATACAAGCTTAACATGATCAATCTCCATCAGCTTTTGATACTGCTCAACAATGCTGTTTTCAGGCTCCGTCAAAATTTTGACAATTTCCTCCTCTGTTAGCAAATGCAGCGGACAAATAACAGGAAAACGTCCCACAAACTCCTGTAGCATACCAAATTGGCGTACATCCTCACTAACGACATCATCAATAAGCTGATTATAGCTTGTTAGCTTTTCCAATCTATTACCACCTAGCAAATTAATACTGCTGCCATTATTTCCCAATCTTTTACTGATGATTTTATCCAAGCCTTCAAAGGCACCGCTGACAATAAACAAAATATTTTTTGTATTCAGCAAAATAGGATCACCCATATGGCAGTCCGCTGTGCCCTGCAAAGATACAGTAGTTCCCTCTACCAGTTTTAATAACGCCTGCTGCACGCTTTCACCACATACATCCCTAGAGGTTACGTCAGAACGACGCACTGCCTTTTTATCTATTTCATCAATAAACACAATGCCGTTTTCCGCTCTAGCCTTGGCCATCATCACACGCTCCTCCTCGCAGCAGCAATTATTAGCCTGATTATACGCTTTGCGATATAAGCGCACCAATGCACTTTCTGCATCCTCACCTGCATAGCCATTAGCAGTCATACTTGTAGAGCTTACAATAACATATGGAACATTCAAAATATCAGCAAGCACTTTTATCATATAGGTTTTTCCACAGCCACTAGGTCCAATCATCATAATATTTGATTTTTCAATCCTCAGCCTAGGATTTTTTATAATCTTTTGGTGGTTATAGGCTGCCACCGCCAAAATACGCTTAGCATATTCCTGACCAACAATGTGCTTATCCAAATACTCCTTAATAACTCTAGGGCTGCTAGTCATCTCCTCCTTCGTTTTAGCAATTTGGCGCTCCTTTTGAATTCTTATCTTATTTTCCTCTTCCATAATACGGTCAAATTCCTTTAAGCTTTCCTCTGGATCAATAAAAAACTCATACTCTTCCACATTAGCGTTTTTACTCATTAACCTTCAACCTCTTTCTATAAATCTCTATTCAACTGTAAAAGCCTTAGGCTTTACCTTGATAATTTCATCAATAATTCCCAGCTTCAACGCCTCTTCTGCAGTTAGGTAATTGTCTCTTTCGCAGGCAGCATACATCTTTTTATAGGTTTGTCCACAGTTTTGTGCCAACAATGTAGTAAGCCGCTGCTTTAAACCAACAATACGCTTGGCCACAATTTCAATATCCGTTGCCTGTCCACGTGCCGCACCCAAGGGCTGATGAATCATAATGCTAGAATTAGGCATAGCATAGCGTTTGCCCTTACTACCGGCAGATAGTAGAAACGCCGCCATAGAAGCAGCCATACCATTAGCAATAGTAATAATTGGACAGCTAATATTATTCATAACATCATAAATAGCAAAGCCTGCAGAAATACTGCCACCTGGACTATTAATATAAATAGTAATAGGCAAATCAGGACTTTCGACCTCCAGTGTCAGTAGCTGCGCCACAATGGAACCAGAAACATCATCATCAGTCTCTTCATTTAAAAGAATTATTCTGTCCTTCAACAAACGAGAAGGCAAATCATACACATTCTTACTCTCTTTATCATAAAAGCGAGGCCACATAAAAATCATCCTTTCTTAAAGCAAACAATAAACAGCACTCGTGCGACGCAATCAATTAAGCGTTAGTAACATCATTACAATGCTATTATACACAGCACCATAACTCACATTTGGCAATAAAACTGCAAATCACCCTACGCCAAACTATAAAACAAAAAATCCACCTCTCAGTCAGCTACGCTGACAGCTCCCCTTCAAAGGGGAGCCTCACTCTTTATTCAAACTTTAGCCTCTCCTTTTAAGGAGACAAGGTGAATTGGCCGTAGGCCAAGAGAGGGTGGCCTGGGCCAGGTGGCTGCGAACGTAGTGAGCAGACGGAGAGGTCAGTTATCACACTGCCTTTACGCAGCCAAATAAAAACGCCCGCCCCCATCAATTACGACGGGAGCGGGCATAGGTTTTGTTATTGAAGAATTATTCCTTTACTTCATTTTCCACACGGGACAAAATAAAGCACAGGTCGGATAAACGGTTCAGGCAAACCAAAACATTGTTGTTAACAGGCTCGGTTTCTGCCAAACGCAGCAGGCAGCGCTCTGCACGACGAGTAGTAGTGCGAGCAATATCCAGTGCTGCAGAACCAACATTATCGCCAGGAATGAGGAACTGCTTCAAGGGCTGAAGCATAGCATCATATCTGTCGATAGTCTCTTCAAACATCTTTACATGCTCTTCCTTAATATAAGGCTCGGGCAGGTTTAAGCTAGCAACGTCTGCCATAAGGGACATCAGCAGCTTTTGTACGCCATAGATTGTTTCTTTAACATCCTCACGTTTAACCTGGCAACGAGCCAAGCCCAATGCGGAGGTAACTTCATCAATAGTGCCATACGCTTCTACACGCAGGCTTTGTTTTGCTACGCGTTCGCCGGTGTAAAGACCGGTAGTACCTTTGTCACCAGTTCTGGTGTATACTGCAGCTTTTTTCATAATCTGCACCATCCTTTCCTTCTAAGTGAGAGTGTATTTAAGCAGCCTTTGCCGCTATAGCTAAGCCCCCTTTTAAAGCAAAGGGGGCTCGGCCTTAGTTTAAATTAGTAGATTTCTTCAGCAGAGAAGAAGTTGTTGATTTCGCGCTCAGCAGCTTCCGGGCTGTCGGAACCATGAACGATGTTTTCGCCGATGGTCAGAGCGAAGTCACCACGGATGGAGCCAGGAACAGCTTCCAGCGGGTTGGTAGCGCCGTTCAGTTGACGAACAGCTTTGATTGCGTTTTCACCACGGATTACTGCGCAAACCAGAGGAGCGCCGGTGATGAAGTCAACCAGTTCGCCGAAGAAGGGTTTGCCTTCATGCTCAGCATAGTGGAATTTAGCTTGTGCTTCAGAAACCTTAACCAGTTTCAGAGCAGCAACCTTCAGACCTTTGTGTTCGAAACGAGCGATGATGTCACCAATCAGGTTTTTAGCAACGCCGTCGGGTTTTACGAGTACCAGAGTTTGTTCAATAGCCATTTGTAAATCTCTCCTTAATATTTATTCTTAATATATACTAAATCGTCAAACGATATTAGTCAAGTTATTATCCCACAGACGGATAAAGGTGTCAAGCAGGATACCGTTAAGCCTATGTTATTTTGCTAACAGCTCCTGATACTTAGCCTTATCCAGCTTTTGTACCATAGCAGTAATCAGCTTAACAGCACTTAAATAGTCATCCATATGAATTACAGACTGATGACTGTGAATATAGCGTGTAGGAACGCTAAAGGTTAAGGTCAATACGCCGCTGCCGGACAAATGAATACGTCCGCCATCAGTACCACCGCCCTCAGAAATGCTGATTTGAGTAGGAATACCCAGCTCCTTAGCAGTTTCAAAGGCCATGTCACGCAGTGCGGTGTTAGGAATCATGCTGGCATCATATACAGTAATAGCAATACCCTTGCCAATCACAGCAGGAGCAACATCGTCTGCTACGCCAGGAGTACCGCCTGCAACACAGGTGTCTAAAACAAAGGCAATGTCAGGATTTAAAAGGTTTGCACTGGTTTGTGCACCACGCAGACCAACCTCCTCCTGTACAGTTGCAACGCCGTAAACAGTATTAGGGCTGCCTGCCTCCAACACATTATCCATAACGTCGGCCATTACAGCGCAGCCAATACGGTTATCCCAAGCCTTGCCTGCCAGCACCTTGCCATCACCCATAACTGCCATTTTTACATCCGGAGTTACAGGGCAGCCTTCAAACACGCCCATTTCACGAGCATGCTCTGCACTTTCAGCGCCAATATCAATATACATATCACGCTTTTGCACAACCTTAGTGCGCTCTTCAGGAGGAAGGATGTGAGGCGGCTTGCTGCCTACAACGCCCACCAGGTCGCCCTTGCTACCATGAACGATAACGCGCTGACTGAGCATAACCTGCTCCCACCAGCCACCTAAACAGGTAAAGCGCAAAAAGCCTTCTTTGGTGATATATTTTACCATAAAGCCAATTTCATCCATATGGCTTGCCAGCATAATCTTAGGAGCATCGGCAGTATCCGCTTTTTTAGTAAACACTACGCTGCCAAGCTTGTCATAGGAAACATCCTTGTAGCTAGACAAACGCTCCAGCATTAATTTTTTCATACGGCCTTCAAAGCCAGACACACCACAGGTTTCAGAAAAACGCTGCAGCCATTGTAATTGCTCTTGTGAATTCATTGGTATAACCTCCTTCTACACAAGCCAGCGCTGCTTAATGCAGCACTCAATTATTTGATATTACCCATTCTTCTAGCCTGCTCACGCAGCAGCTTTACACGCTCAGCAGTGCTGGGGTGAGTGCTGAACAGCTGCTTCAAGTCTGCGCCGGCAAAGGGGTTGATAATAAACATATGAGAGGTTGCCTCGGTAGCACCAGGCATAACCATTTGCTTTGCATAGCCTTCAATTTTCAGCAGTGCACTAGCCAAAGCCTCGGGCTTACCACTAATTTCACCACCAGATTCGTCAGCCATGTACTCGCGGGAACGGGATACGGACATTTGAATAATTGCTGCAGCAATAGGAGCAAGCAGCATAATCAGCATGGTAACAATAGGATTACGACTTTCGCCATCCTCATCACTGCCACCACCAAAGAACATACCCCATTGAGCAACGGTAGTAATAGCACCTGCCATAGAAGCAGCAATGGTGCTTACTAAAATATCGCGGTGCTTAATGTGACTCAGCTCGTGGGCCAAAACGCCTTCAATTTCATCCTTGTCCAAAAGGTCTGCTAAAGCAGTGTTTACTGCTACTGCAGCATGTTCAGGATCGCGGCCAGTTGCAAAGGCATTAGGCACGGGGCTATTGATGATATATACCTTAGGCATGGGGATGCCAGCCTTTTTAGACAGCTTTTCTACCATGGAGTACAGGCCAGGCGCAGAATTTTTATCTACCTGCTGCGCGTCATAATGAGCCAATACCATTTTGTCACTGTTCCAATAGGTAAAGAAGTTCATTGCTATACCTACAAATAACATCATGGTCATGCCCTGTAGGCCACCAAAGTAGTCACCAAGCATCATCAGAATCATGGTTAACATAACCATCAGCATAGCTGTTTTCATTGTTTAAAGTTCCTCCTCGTCAAAACAATCAATTGTATTTAGATATATTTTTATTATAACAAGAGCGGGACTATTTTTCAATTTGCTCCTTAATAGATGTCAACATATTTTCACTATTTTCACGAACTTTTTTCTTTAAGATAGGATTTAAAAGTCCTGCAATCATAGGAATACCAAACTCAAAGTCAACCGCCAAGGTTACCTCACAGCCATCAGCACCAGGAGTAATCACCCATTGGCCCTCCATTTTCTTCAGGTCGCCCTCAGTTTGAGCATAAGTAATCTTCAGCTCCTCAGGATAGAAGGTGTCACGCTCGGTCCAAACAATTTTGCGACCATCAACATTGGACACCCAGTGAGAAATGGTATAGTCTTCGCCACGCTCTAAAATTTCTACGCTTACTAAATCCTTCATAAAGCTAGGATAAGCAGCCATGTCCTTAATAATATCATAAATTTTTGCACCATCACCCTTGATGACGGTTTTAGTTTCTACGTAAGGCATTTTCATTCTCCTTAATCAGCATCAATATGGCAATAGGACTGCCAATTTTTTACAGCTGTACACTCTATTACAGGTCCTCAATAACGCTGTCAGTAGTTGCCACTGCATCACGGAACTGCTCTAAAACATAATCCACAACCTCTTTAGGCATAATCAGAGGTGGCTCCATACGGATAACCTTAGGATTGTTCAAGGTATAGGCAACAATGATGCTCTTATCAATCATCAAGGACATCAGCATACCACCTGCACCCTCTTTAGTCAGCTCAATACCAATCATCATGCCGCGGCCACGTACCTCTTTAATAACGGAGGGGAACTCAGCAGCAATTTTTTCTAGACCAGCCTTTAAATAAGCGCCAGCTTCAGCACCACGCTCCAACAGGTTTTCCTCTTTAATAGCATTAATAGCAGCCAAGCCAGCAGCACATGCCAGCTGATTACCACCAAAGGTAGATGTGTGCAGGAAGGGAGCTTCTACAAGTCCCTGCCAAGCCTTAGGAGTACCAATAATGGCACCAATGGGCATTACGCCGCCACCCAACGCCTTAGCACAAGCCATCAGATCAGGCTTAACGTCGTCATGGTCTACGCCAAACCATTTACCGGTTCTGCCAATACCAGTTTGCACCTCGTCTGCAATAAAGAGTGCACCCTTGGCCTCGCACAGCTCCTTAACCTGACGCAAATAACCTGCAGGTGGAACTATAATACCACCTTCACCTTGGATAGGCTCAAGAATTACAGCTGCAGTTTCTTCAGTAACAGCAGCCTCCATAGCAGCAATGTCACCATAAGGAACGTGTGTAAAGCCATCTAATAACGGTTTAAAGGGATCACGATACAAATCGCGTCCTGTTGCAGTCAAGCTGCCCATGGTTTTGCCATGAAAAGCATTATTAGCAGCCACAAATTTAGTTCTTTTAGTAGCAAGGCGTGCCACCTTCAGGCAGCCCTCAACAGCCTCTGTACCACTGTTAACAAAAAAGCTGTACTGCAGCTCGCCAGGAGTAATCTCTGCCAAGGCCTCTGCTAAATCAGCCATTTGACGGTTAAAAAGCACCTTGCCACACATAGGCATGGTATGCAGCGCCTTTTCCACAGCCTCCACAACCTTAGGATGACGATGACCAAGAGCAAACATACCGTAACCACCCAAGCAGTCAATAAATTCTCTGCCTGCAGTATCAGTAATAGTCCAGCCCTCAGCGTGGCCCTCTACGCTGCCAAGTCCCATAAAACGGAACAGCTTAGCCTGCGCAGGATTAATATATTTTTCATACTTGCCAATAGTTTCTTCTACAAACATATTTCCAACCTCTTTTGCTTACTTCACAAAATCAATATAAAAGCTCTGTAACAGGTACAAAGGTAATGCCGGATTTTTTGAATTCATTGGCATATTTTTTCCAGCAGGCTGCAGTACCTGTACGCGCATGGCAAATGGCAATAGCACTGCCATTTTTATCTGCTAAGTCCATAGCCTTATAAATCTGCTTACGTATTTCCTCTGGGTCACTGCTATGATCCAAAAAAATATCATTACGTGCAGTAGAAACGTTCATTTGGCGTGCCATATCACGTCCCTTAGAGGAAGCAATGGTCTTGCTATCTACAAAAAATAAACCTTTATTTCTTAGCTCTGTCAGCACGTTTTTCATAGTGGTTGCATCACTAGTAGCTCTAGAGCCCTGATGATTATTAACGCCCATTATGCCAGGCAAGCTATCAACCGCCTTACGTACCAATGCACGCTGCTGATCAGCAGTCATAGAAACCTGTACAGTATTTTTTCCCTCAGACATAGCACTTTTATCCATTGGCTCCATTGGCAAATGCAGCATAGGAACACGTCCCTGCTCATTAACCATAGCCAATACATCGCTGCTGTACTCCTTAAAGGGTAAGATAGCATAGCTAAAGGGCAGCTTTGTATCAAGCATAGTACGTACAGTGTTCATGTCATAGCCGCAGTCATCTACGATTATAGCCAGCTTGCCACTATATTTTTTCATCTGAGGCTTATCCTCTTTAGGCACATCCTTAACATCTTTATCCTTTTTGTTCAGATTACTGTTATGGAAGAAGGTAATTGTGTCTGTAACAAAGGTTTTAGTACCGCTGCCAGACTTTGTTTTTATACCTATTTCTACCTTATAGCCATCCCAGCTTTTATAGGTGCTCTCTGCGCCAGAAATATACTCTAAATTAGTGTCTTCCACTCTGCGCTTTAACCACTCTGCTGCTCCTGGCAGACTAGTAGTACCTGGCACACCTACAGCAAGCTGACGTTGACTGATTTTAACAACGGATGCAGAGCCTTCAACCTCTACTTCCTTTTCAGTGCAGTCATTTTCAATAAGCTGCCAGTTATTTTTAGTTAGTAAAATATTATCTACAAGACGCTGTGCTTCAATAGATTCATCCAGCAGGCTAATAACAACAGCCTCCTGCTTGTCATCCTCCTTAGGCACAAAAACGTCCTTTTTGCTTTTATCATGGGCGTAAAAGAAACCGCAGGCCATGGAAAAAATAGCCACAATGGCAATTAAGGCTAAAACAATACGAGAACTTCCTGATGATTTCTTTTTTCTTCTTCTAGTTGCCATGGAATAACTCCTTTTTATGCACGGGGATGTGTCTTTTCATAGACCTCCCTTAATCTTTCCATATCCATGTGAGTGTAAATCTGCGTTGTAGAAATATCTGCATGTCCTAAAAGCTCTTGTACCACACGCAAATCAGTACCATTATTAAGCATGTGGGTAGCAAAGGAATGGCGCAGCATGTGAGGTGTAATTTTTTTCATAATACCTGCCTGCTTGCCATACTCCTCAATAATTTCATAAAATCGCTGCCTTGTCATAGCCTTGCCCCAGGTGCTCAAAAAAAGCTCCTTTACATCTTTATTGCCCTCCTTAACAAGCTGTGGACGGACAATTTCCAGATAGCGAGTAAGATATTTTACGGCAACGCTTCCTAAAGGAATTATACGCTCCTTAGAGCCCTTGCCCCTAGCAATAAGATACTGCATTTTTAAATCTACATTGCCTACAGGAATACTAATAAGCTCTGACACACGCATACCTGTAGCATAAAGCACCTCCAGCATAGTTTTATCCCTATAGCCTTCTATAGTGCCTAGGTTGGGTTCGTCCAACAAGGCCTCCACCTCGGCAATGGATAAAACCTTAGGCAGCTGCAGGCCCTTATTGGCAGCCTCTAAAACCTCAGCCGGATCACTTTTAATATAGCGCTCTGCCGTCAAAAAACGGTAAAAGGCCTTTATTGATGCCAGCTTACGGGCAATAGTAGATGCAGACCGTCCCTGTGCCTTAAGCTGAGACAAATACCACAATAGCTGCTTGCGGTCTACCTTAAGCAAATCCTCCTGCTCCTTTAGCTTTAATGCCTTTTGCAGCAGGCGCAAATCTCTTTCGTAGGCCAGTCTGGTGTTTGGTGATAAGCCTAGCTCTACAGTTAAATACTCTATAAATAAAGCAAGATAATTAAACATAGCTCATCACACCTGTATTTCCTCTCTAAAAAAGAAAAACAACGCCTGAGCGCCGTTTTCCCTTTCCAAGTCAGCTTAATCCTTTCTTTCAGGCTGCATAATAGTAATATTAGTAGCCGGAGAAATAGTAGAAATAGCGTGCTTGTACACTAATTGCTGTTTGCCTTCATTTTCAATAATAACGGTAAAATTATCAAAGCCACGTACCAGACCACGAATTTGGAAGCCATTCATCAAATAGATGATAACGCTCAAATTTTCTTTACGCACGTGGTTCAAAAAGCTATCTTGCAAGTTCATTGCCGGTTTTGCTGTATTAAGCATTATAACCCCTCCAATTTAATATTAATTCAATATGTACGTCTATATTATACAACTTATCTATACTTTTGTACAAGTTTTTCACAAATTATACCAACCGTGGCAGGATAATCGGGCTGAGCCGCCAGCTCAATCCACTCAATATAGGGCATTTTTTTGTACCAGGTTATTTGCCTTTTAGCAAAGTTTCTAGTAGCCTGCTTTAGCTTATCCACAGCCTCATCATAGGTCATGTTGCCGTTTATATACCACACCATTTGACGGTAGCCAATGCTTTGCATGGACTGACAGTCAGGTGAAACGCCCTGCTCTAAAAGCTGACGCACCTCCTGCTCCAAGCCATCCTCCAGCATAATATCTACACGCTTATTAATGCGCTCATATAAGGCAGCACGCTCCATATTTAGGCCAATAACAAGAGCGTCATAGGGACTTTCCTCCGCACCCTGCTGGCTGATGGTGTCACCGCTTAAGGCAGACTCCAACGCCCTCACTACACGGCGCACATTATTAGGATGTATACGCTCTGCCGCTTCATGATCCAGTGCTGCCAAGCGCTGATGTAAAGCCTCTGCGCCTAGCTCTACAGCCTCTGCTTCAAGGCTACGGCGCAAATCGCTATCCTCCTCAACACTATTAAAGGAGTAATCCTCTAGCAGCGCCTTAATGTACAGGCCGGTACCACCAGCAATAATAGGAAGCTTGCCTCTGCTATTAATATCTGTAATCAACGCTTTGGCTCTTTCTACAAAATCAACTACACTAAAGGATGCTTCAGGCTCCAATATATCAACTAAATGGTGCGGTACTACCGCCAGCTCCTCTGCCGTTGGCTTGGCAGTGCCAATGTTCATATCCTTGTACACCAGCATAGAGTCGCCTGAGATAATTTCACCATTAAAGCGCTTTGCTACCTCTATGGCACAATGACTTTTGCCTGTAGCAGTAGGGCCTAAAATAACTACAACCTTCTCCTTCACTGCCTCACCTCCTAATAATTCCAAATTTAACCTTGCTATATTTACCGCCAACAAACTCCTGGCAGCCATATTCTCTTAAAATATATTCGTTACGCTCCTTAATAACTACTCTTGGTGCCAGCTGCAAGGCCAGCTCTACGGTAGTATCACTTAAGGGCTTTTCATAGGCTAAGGGACGCAACGAATCCATGGCCGCAGAGCCTGCTACAGGGCGACGGAACATAGGGTCAAAATAAATAACGTCAAAGCCAGTATTTGTAGCTAAGCATTGGCGTAAGTATTCCTCCGAGCTACATTGTACCGCTTTGATGCGGCGCAGTGCTGCAGTAAGGTCAGGATCCTCAGCCCTATAGCTTGCTAAACCACGACTAACTACAAAGTGCAGCAAGGGTGACGCCTCTGTGCCTATAACACTTCCCTGCTCTCCTACAATATAGGAGGCGATAGCAGCATCACTGGCCAAGCCCAAGGTGCCGTCTAAAACACGCATACCAGGCTCTAGAGCTAAAGCGTTGACAAAATGGTCACGCTCACCACGCTTTAGCTGCTGCAGGCGCAAAACTGCCATACCAGGATGGTAGGCAAAATCGCCACCTAACCTGCTATACAGCTTAGGACCAGTACGTGTGGCAATCAAAACAGCCTCCAGTCCTCGCTCCTCCATAACAGCATCCAGACTTCTATTATGGCAGCGTGGCATATATTCTGCCTTTAACATTTTCGCCCAATCCTGAGCCATAGCTACCAGTTCACCACCAGTACGTCCTTCTGTTACGATAAATTTTCTATCCGTCATTAAAAGCCAGTCCTTTTAAACATTTTATAGAGCTTATCACTGTCTATTTCAATCATACAGGGGCGACCATGAGGACAGGTAAATGGATGAGTAGTATTACACAGCTCCACAATAAGCTGACGCATCTGACGCATGTTTAAAAGCTGACCAGCCTTAATAGCAGCCTTGCAGGCAGTCATATGCAGCAGCTCCTGACGCAGCTCACTAGCAGAGATAGAGGAACGCATTTCACGCAGCATTTTGCAGATTTCCAAAACAAATTCCTCTGCATCCTCTACCTTAATGTCTGTAGGCAAACTAGAAATACGCAGTACATCCTCGCCTGCAGCATCAGCCTCTACGCCTAGATTCATAAATTCGTCCTTATGTGCCAATACAAGGGACACATCATCTGCATCCATATCCATATACAAAGGAATCAGCAGTGTTTGGGCAGGAATATTGTTATGAGCTGCCACCAGCTTATCGTAAAGGATACGTTCATGAGCCGCATGCTGATCAATCAGGTACAGCGTGTCCTCGGACTGCGCAATAATAAAGGTTTTATCTACCTGACCAATAGGCCAGATGGTTGCCATATCATTATCAGTATTAGTAAAGGCAATGGTTTCACGGTCTGCTACTACACCATTATCCTCCTGAAACTCACTTCTGGCCTCATGTACAGCAAAAACAGTTTCTCTGCGGCCATTATCAAAGTCTTCAAAGGGCTTCCACATGGCTTGCTGCTCAATAACAGGCTTAGCCTCTGCAGCAGGCAGCTCCTGAGCAGTTAGCAGCTGTTCCTCATTGGTTTTAACAGCAACAGCTTCATTCTGCATTTCTTTTCTTTCAGTAGACGGTGTTGCATAGCCAATTTGCTGAGTATCCACCTCATGCTCATTGCCGTATACAAACTTTTTCTCTATTTCCTTTGCAGCAGCTACATTATATTCAGGCTCACCACTAGCTAATGCATTAGCGTTTGCCTGACCATAACTGCCACCATAATTTAGCTCTGCCTTAGGCTCCACTGCCTCTTTTACCATAGCTGCCTTAGTATCAGCACCAGATGTAACCTCCTCTACAGACTCAGTCTCCGGAGTACGGAAAATTTCTCCCATAGAGGTTTTAAAAATCTGTCTATAATCAGGCTTGCCATGAACAAAGTCCTGTGCAGTTGCTGCAGTAGCTTTTGCTTTAGCAGGCTCGGTCTTGGCAGTATTCTCCGCCGCTAACCTTTGAACCAGCATTTCCTGCTTTTCCTTTACATACACATTCAGCTCAGAGTCCGGCAAAAGATTAATCTGCGCCTTATGTGCACTCATAGGCTTAGTCAAGGCATCAGTCAGAGCCTTGTACATAGCCTTATACACAGTGCTGTCATCACTAAATTTAATCTCACTCTTTTGAGGGTGTACATTAACATCTATAGAAGCAGTATCCACAATAATATTTAAAACAGCAAAAGGAAAACCGCTCTTAGGAATCTGCGATTGATAAGCATGGTCAATGGCCTTAGCAATCATCTTATTACTAATGCTACGTCCGTTAACAAAGATAGTTTGCCATTGGCGTGTACCCTTCAGCAGTGTAGGCTTGCCAATAAAGCCCTGGATAGTAATCTTAGGGTCCAAAAGCTCTACATTTAAAAGCTCAGCGGCTACGTTTTTACCATACAGCGCTCTAATAGCTGACGCCAAATCGCCATCACCAGGTGTACTGAGCACCTCCTTGTCATTGCTGACCAGCTTAAAGCGAACATCAGGACGTGACAAAGCCAGCTTTGTAAGCAGCTCGCTAATATAACGTCCCTCGGTGCTGACTGTTTTTAAAAACTTTCTGCGAGCAGGAACATTAAAAAACAGCTGCTCTACAATTACAGTAGTGCCAGCGCTGCCACCAGCGGAGTTAACCTCCATATTTTCGCCGCCCTCAATATAAATGGAGGTAGCAAATTCGTCAGCAGCAGGACGTGTCAGCAACGTAAACTTAGATACAGAGGCAATACTCGGAAGTGCCTCGCCCCTAAAGCCCAAAGTATGTAGGCTCAGCAAATCATCAGCACTACGCAGCTTGCTAGTAGCATGGCGCAACACCGCCATACGGGCGTTTTCTTCATTCATACCGCTGCCGTTATCAACAACGCGGATATACTCCGTACCACCTGCATAGATGGTTACCTCAACAGTGGTTGCACCTGCGTCAAGAGCATTTTCTACTAGCTCCTTTACGACGGAGGCAGGCTTTTCTACTACCTCGCCGGCCGCAATCTGGTTAGCTGTATTTGTATCAAGTAATTGTACACGACCGTCGCCAATCATCTGCCGCTCTCCTTTCTAGCCTCGTCCTGAAGCTTATACAAAGCATTCATAGCTTCAATAGGAGTCATGCTCATAACATCCATTTGTAAAAGCTGCTCCGTAATAGCGCTTGTAAAGAGTGAGCCCATCATCTGTGGCTGCTCAGTCGCCTCAGCTACAGCTATATTCATACCGTTATCATTATCGTATTCAGCTAAAATCTCTTCTGCTCTATCCAAAACCTTTTTTGGCAAGCCTGCCAAGCGTGCTACGTGCACGCCATAGCTGCGATCAGTACCACCAGGAACAATGCGGCGCAGGAAAACAATATCCTTGCCACGCTCCTTAACAGCAACAGAGTAATTTTTTACACCACTCAGCTCCTTTTCCAAGCCAATAAGCTGGTGATAATGGGTAGCAAAAAGGGTTTTAGCCTTAATCTTGCTATGAATATACTCCATTACTGCTCTAGCAATGCTCATGCCGTCAAAGGTGCTGGTGCCACGGCCAACCTCATCAAGAATAATCAGGCTGTTTTTAGTAGCAGAGTGCAGGATTTGGGCCACCTCGTTCATCTCCACCATAAAGGTACTCTGACCTGTAGCCAAATCATCACTAGCACCAACACGGGTAAAAATCTTATCCACAGGGCAGATATTAGCCTGACGTGCAGGAATAAAGCTACCCATCTGAGTCATCAGCACCAGCAGTGCCACCTGACGCATATAGGTGGATTTGCCTGCCATATTAGGACCTGTAATGACAATCATACGCTCATCATCATTGTTCAGCTGACAGTTGTTGGGGACAAAGATTTCCTTTTCCAAAAGGCGCTCTACTACAGGATGACGACCTTCATCAATACGAATTTCACCCCTGTTATTCAGCTCAGGACGCACATAATTATATTTATAGGCAGCCAATGCCAGGCCATTAAGCACATCAATAGTACCAATTGCTCTAGCAGTTTCTTGAATTTGGGCAATCCTGCTGCGAATCATAGTGCGCAGCTCGTCAAAGAGATAGTATTCCAGCTGCTGGATTTTTTCCTTAGCGCTGAGAATTTTATTTTCAAACTCCTTAAGCTCAGGCACAATATAGCGCTCTGCATTAACCAAGGTTTGCTTACGAACAAAATAATCAGGCACACTGCTGCTCTGACCCTTAGAAACCTCAATATAATAGCCAAAAACCTTATTAAAGCCCACTTTCATGGTTTTAATGCCAGTTTCTTCCTTAATTTTCAGCTCAAAGTTCTGCATCCAGGTCTTATTATCCTTAGCAATAAGGTGCAGCTCGTCTAGCTCACTATTGTAGCCAGTTTTAATCATACCGCCTTCACGAACAGAAAAGGGCGGCTCGTCCACAATAGCACGCTCCAGCACCTCTGCCAGCTCCTCGTGAAGATGCAGCTGTGTGCACAGCCTTTGCAGCCGGTTGCCCTTACAGCTTTCTAAAAGGGCCTTCAGCTGCGGCAATACAGCCAAGGAGCTACGCAAAGAAACTAAATCACGAGCGTTGGCGCTGCCAATTTCAATACGAGAAACAATACGCTCCAAATCAAAAACAGCCTTTAGCTGCTCCGCAACCGCCTCTCGCAGATTGGTGTTCTCCAAAAGCTCTGCCACGGCCTCCTGACGCTCATAAATCTGCGCCACATCTAAAAGAGGACATTCAATCCAGCTGCGCAAACGGCGCGCACCCATTGATGTCTTAGTAAAATCCAAAACATCTAATAGTGTACCACGCTTAGAGCCGTCCTGCATATTACGCACCAGCTCCAAATTACGGATGGCAGTAACATCAAGACTCATAAAGCTGTTCTTCAAAATCTCACGCAGGCGGTTAATATGGCTCAAATCAGCCATTACCGTAGCGTGAAGATAGCGCAGCAGCAGCTCTACTGTATTTTGTACCAATGCCTCTACCTTAGCATCAGCAAAATGCTGAGCAAAATAAGCTGCATCAGGATTTTCTTCCATATAGCAGCTTACTGCACATTCAGGCAGCTTACTGCGTAGCCATTCATGCAGCTTTTCCTCGTCCTCCATGCCAGGAGCCAGCACCAGCTCAGCAGGCTGCAGACGATACAGCTGTTCCATAATATCGTTCATACGCTCGCCGCCACCAGCAGTATACCATTGGCATTCACCAGTGGAAACATCTGCTGCAGCTAAGCACAGCTCATCCTCCTGCTCCAAAAGCAGTACCAGATAGCGGTTATGCTTATCCTCTAAAAGCTGCTCATTTAAGGCAGTACCAGGAGTAATAATTTTAATAACCTTACGCTCTACAATACCCTTGGCCAGCTTAGGGTCCTCTACTTGCTCGCAGATGGCAATGCGATAGCCTTTTTTTACCAGCTTAGCAATATAGCCATCAACGGAATGATAAGGAACGCCACACATAGGAATGCTGCCCTTGCTGCCGCCTGCACGCTTAGTCAAAGTAAGATTAAGCTCGCGAGAAGCATTAATAGCGTCATCAAAAAACATTTCATAAAAATCACCCAGTCTGAAAAACAGCAGCTCATTTTGATGCTCCTGCTTTACAGCCAGATACTGCTGCACCATAGGGGTGCAGTTATCATTAGCAGCCATGTTCAACCGCCTTACCTTTCACTAACCAGGTTTGTGCAGACTCTACCTGTACATATACCTTATCGCCAACATTATATTCCTTGCCATCTACCGGCCACAGCACCAGCACACCGGTGCGACTGCGACCAGTCCAAACATCCGCCTGTTTGCTGGGGCCCTCTGCAAGTACCTCTACAACCTTGCCAACCAGCTTTTCATGACAACGCAGGCTATTTTCATTTTGCAGCGCCATTAAACGATTAAGGCGTTCCTTTTTCACTGCCAAGGGAACCTGGTTATCCATTTTAGCCGCAGGAGTACCACTGCGTTTAGAATAAATAAAGGTAAAGGCAGCATCAAAGCCAACCTCTTTAACAAGGTCTAAAGTGTCCTGAAAGTCATCCTCAGTCTCGCCAGGGAAGCCTACAATGATATCAGTAGTGATAACAGCATCAGGAACATAGCTGCGTATAAGCTTAATCAGCTCCAAATATTTTTCACGGCTATAGCCACGATTCATACGGCGCAAAATCTCTGTACTGCCAGATTGGAAGGGAACGTGGAAGCTTTCACATAAATGCTCACACTCTGCAACAGCCTTAATCACCTCTTCACTCATATCGCGGGGATGACTGGTCATATAATGCAGGCGCTCCACACCAGGAATGGCGTTAACAGTACGCAGCAGCTTAGCAAAAGCATCCTTTTCGCCCAAATCCTTACCAAAGGAGTTTACGTTTTGGCCTAACAGAGTAAATTCCTTATAGCCCTCCTTAACTGCTGCCTCAATTTCTGCAACAATATGTTCTACACTGCGGCTGCGTTCACGACCACGTACATAGGGAACAATGCAATAGGTGCAAAAATTATTGCAGCCATACATAATGGGAATCCACGCATGGAAGGGGCTTTGACGCACCAAACGTCCCTCAAATTCGTTGGGATGAATGGTTAAATCGGTATAAACACGTCCCTTTTTGCTCTTACGATCTGCCAAATAGTTGGTCAGCAGCTGTTTAAAATCATTAACATAGGCAGTGCCTAAAAGCAAGTCTACCTGTGGATGCTTTTTAATAAGCTTTTCGCCATCCTTTTGTGCCATGCAGCCTGCTACACAAATAACAACATCTGGATTTTTAGTCTTCACAGCCTTCAGCTCGCCAATTTTGCCAGCAATCTTCTTTTCAGCACTTTCACGAACACAGCAGGTGTTAACAATAATTACATCAGCATCGTGAAAATCTGCATTAGCTTTATAACCCAGCTCCTCCAGCTGACCTGCGTAATGCTCAGTATCGGACTCATTCATTTGACAGCCATAATTAATAAGGCAATATGTTTTTGTTTTTTCAGTCATAATTAGTAAACCTCCAAATAATCTATATAACAAGTATGGTTAAAAAACTATACACTTAACGTCATTATATCATTATACTATCCTTAGCATAGCTACTGCAAGTTTTTTGCGGCAAGCTGTGTGCTTACATAAGTTTAAGAATGGCGGCAATAAGCTACAGTATAGATACCTAAAGCTTTACTACAAAATTCTCTCCTACCTCTCTAGTTGAACAATTAGCACCATCAAGAAAATACACTTCTTATAAAACTAAAGCTCCATACTCCTACATCTTATCCATTTTCATAAATACATAAAAACGCATCACTCCAATGCAGCATAATAACTACATAGAATGATGCGTTTATTTCTTTATTTTATAGAAGCCTATGACTAAAACAAAAGCCCTGCTATACTTCTTAATATTACCTACAAAAGTAACAGCAATTTAAAAGCTTTTAGAATCTAAAGTCACGGCTACCGTGCTCAATCTCTCCCAGATGATGCTCGCACACCTGGCGTACCTTTTCCTGCGGAATGTTCAGCAGCTCATCCTTAATCAGCTTTTCACCTAAAGCACGAGTTTCCGGACTAGCATAATCCACCAAATATTCCTTTAAGGTCATTAAAGCATTGGGATGGCAGCAGTTTTGAATTTGCTTAGCCTTGCACAGCTCCATAAAACGGTCACCAGTACGACCTGCACGATAGCAGGCTGTGCAGAAGGACGGCAAAAAGTCCATTTCCATCAGCCATTTAATAACCTCATCCAATGTACGTTGGTCAGAAACATCAAACTGCTCTGTATCAACAGGACGTTCCTCCTCAGTATAACCACCTACAGATGTACGAGAAGCGCCACTGATTTGGGAAATACCTAAATGCAGCGCCTTTTCACGAACAGCCTGGCTTTCACGAGTAGAAATAATCATACCTGTATAAGGAACAGAGATGCGAATGATGGCAATAATCTTAGCAAAAATTTCGTCATCAATGCCGTTATCAAATACGCCAGGGTCAATATCGTCAGCACGCTTAATACGTGGTACGCTGATGGTATGAGGACCTACACCATGAACAGCCTCCAAATGCTCTGCATGCATCAAAAGGCCTGCTAGCTCGTATTTATAGCGTTCCAAACCAAAAAGTACGCCCAAGCCTACGTCGTCAATACCACCCTCCATAGCACGGTCCATGGCTTCGGTATGGTAAGCATAGTTGTGCTTAGGTCCTCTTGGATGCAGCTGTTCGTAGCTTTCCTTATGATAGGTTTCCTGGAACAAAATATAAGTACCAATGCCTGCGTCCTTCAGCTTGCGATAGTTTTCTACAGTAGTAGCGGCAATATTGACATTTACACGACGAATGGCGCCGTTTTTATGCTTAATGGAGTAAATAGTATTGATGCACTCCAAAATATATTCAATAGGATTATTTACAGGGTCCTCGCCTGCCTCTAAAGCCAAACGCTTATGACCCATATCCTGCAAGGCAATAACCTCCTTGCGGATTTCATCCTGAGTCAGCTTTTTACGACCAATGTGCTTGTTTTGCGCATGATAAGGGCAATATACACAATGGTTGATACAATAATTGGACAAATACAGTGGTGCAAACAAAACAATGCGATTACCGTAAAAATCCTTTTTAATTTGCTCAGCCAAACGACAGATAGCCTCTACGCGCTCCTTATCCTCACAAGCAAGCAGTACGGATGCCTCGCGATGAGTCAGTCCCTTGCGTAGCTCTGCCTTAGCCATAATCTCATCTAATAGCTCTTGATTGTTTTTGTTAGCCTCAGCATATGCCAGAGTGTCCATAATCTCCTCATGGCTAATGAATTCTTCGGCTTTCATAGATTTTACATTATACAATTTTCTTCCTCCTTACAGGTCAGTACTACTTCCCCGTCAGCAAAATACAGACAAAGCACTTCTGTCTGATGCTTAACAATATATCATAAGCACAGCTTTTTTTCAAATAATCCAGATAAAGCCTATACTTGCTTTACACATTAGCCGTCTCAGTGTAACAAAATACATAGGCTAGCTTTAATAGCACCTAAAAAACAGTTATCAGCTATCTAGCATTATCATCAATATCAGCTTAACAAATTACGCAAATAAAATTTTAAATATGCTT
>Glacier_p1__coassemble_202_pt1 | contig 57281 bp, 43 predicted proteins | sample Glacier_p1__metabat2_high_PE_010 | metagenome-assembled genome bin Glacier_p1 | reverse complement strand
CAGATAGTGTGACCACTATTACTGGCTTAAAAGCAGGCAACGATAAAGCATTTATTGACGCTAAGGGTGGCGTAATTACTGTTAGCGAAGGTGCTAAGCTTGATATTAGCAAGCTGGATAAGGTTGCTGACAAGGATTATTTCATTGCTGATAACTATGCAGATACCAGCAGACTGTGGAATGAAGATGAGCTGGCATATGATAGAACAGAGGGCTTCGCTACTGTTGTAGAAGACAAGGATAATAAAGATTACAAGGTAACCTATAAAGAGCTAGAAAAGCTGACTGAGGAAGAGCAAAATAAAGCAGTAGAGTCTATGGAAAATGCTCTTGGTGAGTACGGTGGCCAGGTTCGTGGTATTCTTGAAGGCATCGTTAAAGATGGCAAAGATACTAACGAAGGCGCAAAAGACTTTATCAGTGATTTGACTAAAGATACTGGTGATGTTAGTGCTGATTTGAGAACTGGTATGCTCTTTGGCGAGGTAGCAGGTGTAACCAGCAATTCCGTTTCCATGGCAACTGATTTTGCTGACAACGCAGCTTTGAGATTGTCCTTTACTCAAGACAAGGTAAATGGCGAAGACAAGGTTGCTGAAGAAGGCGGCGTTTGGGCTAAATACCTCCACAACAAACACGAGGTTGACGGCGTAAGCTCCAGCATGGGCGGTTTGACCTCTAGCAATGATTATAACGGCGTAATGGTTGGTGCAGAGCTGGCTAAGAAGGGCGATTATCAATATGGTATCGCATTTGCTTACGGCGATGGCGATGGCAGCGGTATGGGCGTTGAAAACGACTTTGATACCTGGGGCGTTAACCTGTACAGCAACCTGAAGAAGGATGACGTAAACTTCATTGCAGACCTTGGCTACAGCAAGACCAGCAACGAGCTGACCGGTAAGGTTGAAAAAGGTACTCTGACTGCTGATAGAGATGTCAACATTCTGACTGCTGGCATTCGTGCAGAAAAACTGTATGTAAATGGCAATACTCAAGTAGTACCGTACGTTGGCTTGCGCTACTTCAACGTTGATGGCGATTCCTACACCACTAACTACAATGGTAATGTTGCATTCCAAAACGAGGCCGACAGCCAAAACGTATGGACTCTGCCTGTAGGTGTAAGCCTGCGTAACGAAACCGTTACTGAGAGCGGCTGGCGCTTCACTCCTAAGTTTGACCTGGCATACATCTTCGCATTTGGCGATACTGACAGCGCTGTAACTGTAAACTCTGGCTCTGGCATGAGCACTCTGAGCTATGATGTAATGGATAGCAGCAGCTGGTTGGCATCCGCAGCACTGGAAGCAGGCAATGGTGACTGGAGCTACGGCGTAGGCTATAGCTACCAAAAAGGCAGTGACGTTGAAAACAACAAATGGTTTGTAAACGTTAACTACAGCTTCTAATTAAAGTATGTCTAGGAAGGAAAATACTTCTGAGGATACGTTATAAGTGACTGAACAGCTATCACCTTAATTGGTGGTAGCTGTTTCTCTATGATAAGCTAATACAATATTTAACTTAGTAAAGGATTTCATGTTCTTTTATTGTTTGTATTGTGAAGTTTTTAGACAATAAAAAGGTCCCGACTTATGTTGTTGGCATAGGTCGGGACTTTAGCTTTATGCGGGAAATTATGAATTTTGGAATTTATTAATTTTGCCTATTTGCTTATGTACATGAAAACCATATTAAAGTATTCATCGCAATTTGTTGTGAGCCAGTGGTTTTCTATGGGCAATACAAAAACATCGCCAATTACTTTAAAGCCGTTGATGTTGATAAATTCCTGTAGCTCTGCAGCAATTTGATTGCCATTATGACAGTATGCGCCTTTAAAAAAATACTCTAAGTAAAGACCTGCGGGCAGCTCCATAGTTGCAGTGCGTTTATGCTGAGGTGAATTATAGATATAAGAAAAAAACGCTTTAGATTGGGAGCAGTTATGGTTGATGAAAAAATCATTTTGTTCAACACACCAGCCAACATGCTTTTCCAGAGCCCAATGGTTATGAAAGGTTTTTTGTGTATGATTAGTAAATTGAATGATGCGCCTTTTGCCATTATCCTTTGCTGTTAGCGGTGTAATGCGGATAAGACGTGTATCATGACTTGATAATAAAGGTTGATTCAAAATTACGTGGTCATACATAGTGAGGTTGTCAGTAACATTTTCTAATGCTCGTAATACGCGTTCATTTTCTTTGATTATTTCTTCACATTCTTCCTTCTTTTTAGCAACCACATGCTCAAACTGCTCCTTGCTGCGATTGTCTAAAAAGCTTTTGATGTCTGCAATACTGATATTTAAATTACGCAGATTAACTATTATTTCTAAATCTAGATATTGTTGTATGGAGTAGTGACGATAACCATTTTCACTGATGTAGTCTGGAGATAATAGCTTTATTTTATCATAGTATAGTAATGTCTGCTTTGATATATCAAAAAGCTTTGCTAGTTCACCAGCGGTAAAGTAGTTTTGCTTATCTGCTTTTTTCATAATAATTATCACACATCCTTGACAGTATAACTAGTATATACTTTAAAATTTAATTTATTACATATAGTACATTATATCATATTGTTGAGTTCGATGCGAAAAAAATATAAATTTTCTGCTAGATGCTAGCCTGAGTTTTCTAAAAGACGCAATACTTGCTTATTATGGAGGTTTTTTTATGAAGAAAATTGCTATTTATGGTAAAGGCGGTATTGGTAAATCCACTACTACTTCTAATTTGTCTGCAGCACTGAGTGAAATGGGACTTAAGATTTGCCAAATTGGCTGTGACCCTAAAAATGATTCTACTAGACTTTTATTAGGCAAAATTTGTAGACAAACTGTTTTGGACTGCGTGAGGGATAAAGAAGATATTAACGCTGAAGATATTGTTCATTATGGTTATAACGATATTAAATGTGTGGAGGCTGGTGGACCAGAGCCTGGCGTTGGTTGTGCAGGCAGGGGCATTATTGTGGCTTTAGAAAAGCTTAAGTCTTTGTCTGTTATAGAGGATGAGGATGTAATTTTGTACGACGTTTTAGGTGACGTAGTATGTGGTGGCTTTGCTGTGCCTATTCGTGAAGGCTATGCAACAGATATTTATATTGTTTCCTCTGGTGAGCTGATGAGCCTGTATGCTGCCAATAATATTGCTAAGGGTGTAAAACGCTTCGCTATGCGAGGTGGAGTTCGTTTAGGTGGAATTATTGGCAACAGTCGCAATACTCCTCATGAGAGAGAGCTTTTAGAGGAGTTTGCTAAGCGTCTTAATACTCAGCTTATTGCCTTCATTCCTCGTGATGTAATTGTTAATAAGGCAGAAAACCAACGTCAGACCGTACTGCAGTATGCTCCGGAGTCTAATCAGGCAGGCGTTTATCGTAAGCTGGCGCAGGATATGATGAATAACAAGGATATGTCTGTTCCGACTCCTATGAGCTTTGAGGAGCTAGAGGATATGGTGGCTAAGTATGGGGATTAAAACAAAACGCTTTATTGCCAGTCGTACTAGCTGTAGCTGCTGTATGCCAGGCGTGTGGAGCGCATTGGCGCATTGCCAGGGCTTTGTAGTTATTTTTCATAGCCCCAGAGCTTGTGCTCATGTTACTAGAACCATGGAGATAAATTCTCATTTTCGCAGTATTTCTGACAGTAATGGTGAGGGTATGCCTGCTATACCTCTTTTAAGCAGTCAGCTTGAGGAAAAGCATACTATTTTTGGTGGCTCGGATAGATTAAGCAAGTGTATTTCTTATGCAGTGGAAACGTATAAGCCTAAGTGCATTGCCATAGCTAATTCCTGTATAGCTGGCGTAATTGGTGATGATGTAGAGTCTGCAGCTCGTGAGGCAGAGGAAAAATATAATATTCCTATTTTGACTATAGATAGCTTTGGCTTTTTGGATGGCGAATATTATGAAGGCTATTTTTCTATGACTGAAAAGCTTATTGATCGTTTTATTAAGACTGTTCCTAAAGAAAAGGGGACTGTAGTGCTTTTAGGTGACAATGGTGGACCATGGGGAAATTATGCCAAAGAGGTTACTGCATTGCTAAGTGCTTTAGGACTTAAGGTTATTGGTCAGTTTCCAGGCTATATTTCTTTTGAAGAAATGGCGAAAATTGGTAGAGCTGAGGGCAGTATTGTTTTGGGCGGACGTGGACAAACCTACGTTGGCTTAAACGCTGTGGCACGTCGTTTGAATACGGATTTTGATATAAAGTATCTTGATGGTATTTATCCATTAGGATGGCAGGGGACGGAGCGCTGGATTCAAAAAATTGCCGAGCTTTTTGACTGTGAGGACAAGGCTAAGGACCTTATCTGGCAGGAGCGTCAGCGCCTGCTGCAGGGACTTAATAAATATCTGCCTTTAACAAAGGGCAAGAAAACAGTCCTTTGTATTGGTCGTTGGCTAATATATTTTCATCCTGCGGGAGTGCTGGAAACCATTAAAACGCTGCAGCTTGATTTGCAGGGAATTATTCTTTTAGATGCCTATGATGAAGAGCATAAGCGGGAAATGCTTAATATGCTGAAGGCATATACTAATAAACCTATTTTAGATACTAAAGAAGGTGAAAAGCTGCTTAGGGATGCAGAGCTGGTGCTTACAACTCATGAGCTGAAGCATCCAGAGCTGAAGCAAATCTTTTTGCCCATGCTGCCACAGGTGGGTATTAGTGGTGAATTACATTTTATGGATGTTATTTATAGAACACTTCGCAGTCGTTTAAAGCAGGGAGGTGTTATTTATGTCTGATAAACCTTGGAGTAATATCTGTAATAAAGTTGATTCGTGTGCGTTGACAGGTGCAGGAGCATTTTTTTGTGGCATTCCTAATGCTGAGGTTATGGTTAATGGTCCTTTGTGGTGTTATTTTTATGCTTTAAGATTTTTAGAGCACGGAGATTTTACTATGGCTGACCGTTTCCATGGTTCACAGCCTGATAATAGTGCAATTGTTTATGGTTCTGAAAAATATTTGACTGAGGCGTTAAATAGAATTTTACAGGAAAAGCAGCCACAGCTTTTGTTTATTGAAAGCAGCTGCTCCTTAAGTCTTATTGGTGATGATTTAAATGGCATTGTGCGTAAGCTTAACCTGCCGTTTCCGTATGTGACTATGGATAGCGGCGGCATTGTCGGCGGCTTTGCAGCTGGCTATGTTAAGGCTGCTAAGACATTTTTTGACAAGTTTGCCGAGCCTGCTATGCCACAGGATAAAACAGTTAATCTTATTGGTTTAAGTGATTTTTACTATAACGGTAAGGCTGATACTGCAGAGCTGTGCAGAATTTTGACTAAAGCTGGCTATAGAGTTAATTGTGTTCCTGGCAGCGGTTCTAGCTTTGAGCAATTAAAACACATTGGCGAGGCGGCGCTGAATATTGTTTGTCACGAAGAGCTTGGCTTGGAGCTAGCGCAGTATTTAAAGCAGCGTTTGGGAACGCCATTTATATGTGCAGGAGTTCCTTATGGTGTAGAAGGAACTAAAAGCTGGCTGCAGAGTATTGATAAGGCTCTACCTGCTCCTCAGCTTGCTAGTGTAATGGAAGAATGCGATGCAATGCAGCGTTTTTTGCAGGGCTGGAATAATGACAGTCGTTGTACCTGGGGTGCATTGTGGTTTGATAAAATTATAGTTTCTATGTCAGGAACAGCAGCTTTGTGTCTGAGTAGGGCAGTTGTCAATGAATGGGCAGATGCAGGGCATTTGACAATTATTTGTCAGCATGCAAATAGCTGTAAAGACAATAGCTTTGCTGATGAGGTTTTATATACCGATAAAGATGGTGAAAAAATAACTGTCTGCTTAGAGGATAAAGAAAAGCTTTTGCTTTTAGGCAGCAGCAGTGAAAGCTCTGTTTTACGGCGTAATGGTAATCATAATCTTATTAGCCTTAATATGGCTTTTCCTGCCAATGAACAGGTTTTATTGAATGATGTTCCTTATATGGGGATTAAGGGCAGTGCTAATATGCTAGAACGCTTGTGGAATGCTTATATTCAGGATTATCTGAGAAAGTAATGCTTAATTTTCGATAAATATTCAATGGATGATGAAGAAAATCATTTAATATGGTATGATAATAAAGACGTATTTATGAAATAAACGAAAATTGAGAATAATAACTTTCAAGGAGATAGATAGAATGTTGAAAAAAGCTAACAGTACCTTTGCTTTAGTTGTTTTAGCAATATTATTGCTTGCTGTATCCTGCTTTAGTTTAACCTTTGGCCAGATTGACGTGCCGTTTGTTAATACTATGGCTATTTTGTGTGACAAGCTGCACTTACCATTTTTCACTGATGTGGAGTATACCAAGGAAGAGCTAGCTGTTATTTGGTTTATTCGTTTGCCACGTATGCTGGTTGGAGTTCTTGTGGGTGCTGCTTTGGGTATTTCCGGTGCAGTAATGCAGGGTATTTTTTCTAATCCGTTGGCAGACCCTGGCCTCATTGGCATTTCCTCTGGTGCTGCTACTGGTGCAGTAGTTTCTATTGCTCTTGGTGCAGCTACTAGCAGTATGTTTGCTATGCCTGCCTTTGCATTTTGTGGCAGTATTTTAGCAGTATGCTTAACTGTATTTTTAGCTATGCGCAACGGCAAGGTGCCTGTAATGACTCTGCTTTTAGCAGGTGTTGCTGTAGGCATGTTGTTGGGCGCAGTAACAAGTGGTCTTTTAACCTTTATGAACGAGCAAAAGCTTCAACAATATCTTTTTTGGATGGTAGGCGGTCTTGACTACCGTCGTTGGGAGCACGTATATTTGGCAGTAGGTCCTGTTCTTACAGGTATTGTGATTATGCTGCTTTTGGCTCGACATTTGAATATTCTCGTTTTGGGTGAAACTGAGGCTAAGGCAGTAGGTATGCCTGTAGTAAAATTCCGTATGGGCTTGCTTTTTGTTTCTGCAATGACTACTGCTACCTCAGTTTGTGTTAGTGGTAATATAGGCTTTGTAGGCCTTGTTATTCCCCATATGATGAGAATGCTCCTTGGACCTGATCACAGGGTGCTTTTACCTGCCAGTGCATTAGGTGGAGCTATGTTTTTAGTATTCTGTGATTCCTTGGGTCGTATTGTTATGCCTCCTGCAGAGGTCAGAGTAGGTATTATGACTGCACTTTTAGGAACTCCATATTTCTTATATCTGTTAAGAAGAATGCAAAAACAATTTTTCTAAAACATCAAGACCAGTTGCTTAGCAATTGGTCTTTTTCTTTTGTAAATATTGATTGGAATAATATTGTGTGTATGGCCTTTAAAAGGCAATTGTACAGGAGGACTTTATGAGTAAGATTTTATTCCTGACTAATGTTATTCGTCGTATGGGTGTGATGCAGCAAACCTTAACACGTTTGCAGGACGAAAACACATTGTTTAATGAAAGCTCCTGCCATTGGATTACAGAGGCAACAACATGGGATGCCAAGTGGGAGCAGCAGTTAAAAAGCTGCAATCTTCTAATTATGAAATGGATGGGAACTGGTTTGGACACGCCATTTCTTAAGCGCTGCGTTAAGATTCTTAATGACTATAAGATTGTTTACTATATTGATGCTGCAGGTACTGACGAAGGAGAGCTAAGCTATGGGCTTTCTATGGAGCAGATAAGAGCTATTAAAGAGTATTCTTTGTATGGCGGTGAGCAAAATTATTATAATTTGTGGCAATATTTAGAGGCTGTATTGCGTAATGACGAGCAAAGCGTTGCTCAGCCTAAGGCTATTCATTGGTGTGGTATTTATCATCCTAAGGCTAATGATGCTTACACTGATTTGTATGCCTATAAAAAAGATTTTTGCTCCTCTGAAAAGCCAACTGTAGGTATTTTATTCTATCGTGATGAGTGGGTTTGGGGCGATTTGGAGTATCAAACAGCACTGATTAAGGCTATTGAAGCTAAAGATATGAATGCTATTTGTGTGTTTTCTAATGGTATGCCGATTGCTGAGCTAGGAATGCCCAGCTTATCCCATGTTTTTGATAGCTTCTTTACTGAAAATGGTTTGACAGCTATTGATGTGCTGATTAATGTAACCAAGTTTTCTATGACCAGCAGCGGTTCTACCACTGTTGACTATTTTAAAAAGCTTAATGTGCCTATTTTAGAGGGCTACACCATTATGACACCATTTAAGGATTGGGAAAAAAGCCTTGAAGGTATGAACGCCATGGAGGTTTCCATAGCTATTTCTATGCCTGAGCTGGACGGTGTTATTCATGGCGTTCCTATTGCGGCCAAAAGTGTTTTAGAAAATGGCGATGTACGCTATAAGCCTATTACTGAACGTATTGAGCGTATGGTTAATAAGGCAAAAAAATGGGCAATTTTACGTCGCAAGGAAAATGCACAAAAACGCATTGCTATTATTTTCCATAACTATCCCCCAAGAAATTCAAATATTGGCAGTGCTTTAGGTTTAGATACAATTGAAAGTATTCGCAGAACCTTAAAAAACATGCAGGAACGTGGCTATAAAGTGGACTATATTCCTGAGGATACTAAGGAGTTTATTAAGGAGCTGACTGCTAACGCAACTAATGACGTAGCCTTGCTGACGGATAAGCAGCTAGAGAATGCTCAAAAGGTAAGTAAGGAAGAGTATCAACGCTTTTTTGACGGGCAGCCAGAAGCTGTAAAGGCACAGCTGGTGAAGGATTGGGGTGATGCTCCTGGCTCTGTAATGGAGTTTGATGGTAGCCTATTAGTGCCTGGTACTATGAATGGCAATGTGTTTGTAACTGTGCAGCCGCCACGTGGCTTTGGTGATGATCCTGACAAGATTTATCATTCACCATATTGTGCGCCAACACATCATTATTTGGCTTTTTATCATTGGGTTAGAGATATTTGGCAGGCTGATGCTGTAGCTCATATTGGTACTCATGGCAGCTTGGAGTGGCTACCTGGCAAGAACGCAGGCCTTAATAATACCTGCTACCCAGATGCTGCATTAGGAGATTTAGTAAATATTTATCCTTATAATATGACTATTACTGGCGAGGGCATTCAGGCCAAGCGTCGTGGCAGTGCTTGTCTAATTGAGCATTTACCTGCACCTCAGTCAAGAGCAGATGTGTATGACGAACTAGAAGAGCTAGAAAAGCTGATGGACGAATATGTTCATTTTGAGCAAACACAGCCAGAGAAGCTAGAGGCAATTGCTGAACTTGTCAAGGAAAAGGTGGCAGAGGCTAACCTTCAGGACGAGGTGGCCTATGAGGATACTAAGCCCTTTGGAGAGTATATCCAAGCCTTGCATAGCTATATTACGGATTTAAAAAATTTAGAGGTGCATATAGGTCTGCATATTTTGGGACAGCCTCCTGAGGAGGAACGCCTAACTGAATTTATGTGGATGCTGACTCGTTTGGAAAATGGTGATGTACCCAGTCTTAATCAGGTATTGGCAAGCAATTATGGCTTTGATTATTATGAGCTCATAGATAATAGTGGTTTATTATATGAGCCGCTAAATATTACCTATGGTGCTTTGCTGGATAAAATTTATGAGCAGTCGCGCTCCATTATTTTGTTGCTGCAGGCTGCTGATTTTGACGTCAAGGCAGTAGATGACGTTTTGGCTTTAGATTTTGTTCAGGGTGGCAGTGATGAATTTAAGGTTCAGTTGAAGCAGGTTTGCCAATATATTTGTAATAGCATTTATCCTAATTTGCTTTTAACTAAGCAAGAGCAGGATAATCTGTTGCGTGGCTTTGAGGCTCAGTATGTAGAGCCTGGTCAGTCCGGTGCGCCTAGCAGTGGTGGTGCTGACCTTTTACCTACAGGTCGTAATTTTTACGGTGTTGACCCACGTACTTTGCCAACTCCTGCAGCATGGGAAATTGGCAAGGAGCTTGGTGACCAGGTAATCGAGCGCTTTATTGCGGAGGAGGGTCACTATCCTGAAAATATTGGTATTGTACTATGGAGTGGCGCTAATATGCGTAGCCATGGTCAATGTGTAGCGGAGTTTTTATACCTGATGGGTATTAAGCCTGTATACCAAAAGGGCAGTATGCGTGTGCGTGATTTGGAGGTTATTCCATTATCCGAATTAAAGCGTCCTCGTATCGATGTAACTGCACGTATTAGTGGATTGTTCCGAGATACTATGCCTAATGTTATGAACTTGCTAGATAAGGCTGTTTTGAAGGTTGCGGCGCTAGATGAGGATTTAGAGCTGAATTTTGTGCGTAAGCACGTTGTGGAGGATACCAAGGAGCTGCAGGAGCAGGAGGGTATGACCTACGACGATGCATGGCGACAGGCAGCATTCCGCATTTTTGGTGACGAGCAGGGTGTATATGGCGCTGGCGTAGCGGCTCTTTTAGAGGCTAAAAATTGGAGCACCATTGACGATATTGCTGATGTGTACGTGCGCTGGGGAGCTCATGCCTATGGCGGTAAAACTAAGGGTAAATTCTTGCCACAGCAGTTTAGAAAGCGTATGGGCAGCCTGGATATTACTATAAAGAATGAAGATAACCATGAAACAAATATGCTGAGCAGTGATGATTATAACGCTTATCATGGTGGTATGATTGCTGCAGTACGTAGCATCAAAGGCAGCGCACCCCGCTCCTATTGTGGTGATAGTACGGACAGAAGCCGTGTAACAATGCATAGTGTGCAAGAGGAGGCTAAGCGTATCTTCCGCAGTGAGTCCATTAATCCCAAATACATTGCAGGTATGATGGAGCATGGCTATAAGGGAGCCGCTGATATGGCTAATATGATTGCTCATAGCTTTCAATGGGACGCAACAAGTGCTGTTATGGAGGACTGGATGTACGAAAAATACGCAGAAAAATATACCTTTGACCCCAAGGTACAAGAGTGGCTGCGTGACGTAAATCCATGGGCTTTGCAAAGAATGGCTGAGGTTTTGTTAGAGGCAGAGCAAAGAGGACTTTGGCAGGCTAAGCCAGAAACTAAGGCAGAGCTTGAAAAACTATATTTATCAATAGAGGGAGAAATTGAGGAGAGAGCAGATGATTGACCCAAGCATAAAAATGCTGGTGCTTAGCTTAACTGGACGTTGTAATTTTGCCTGTCGTTATTGTTATGCTGCTGAGCACGATAAAAATAAAATGTCTCTAGAGACAGCTATCAGGGCGGTAAATTTGGCTGCTGCGTCTGGAGAAAGATTTGTATTGCAGTTTAGCGGCGGTGAACCGCTTATGAATTATAGTGTTTTGAAGGGCGTAGTAGAGTACGTTAAGGACAATAATATTCCTGCACAGCTGCAGATACAAACTAATGGTTCCAAGCTGACTGACGAAATTGCTAAATTTTTGTATCAAAACAAAGTTGGCATTGGAGTTAGTCTGGATGGACGTCCTAAGGTTAATGACAAGCTGCGCCTTAAAAAGAATGGTTATGGTGCAACCGGTGAAATACTTAAGGGACTAGAGGTTTTGAAACGCAATAATATCGCCTGTGGTATTACTTGTGTTGTAACCTCAGAAAACGTAGACGAGCTAGAAGGAATAGTGGATTTTGCGTATTTTATTGGCAATATCCGTCGTATTGGCTTTGACTTGCTGCGTGGCCAAGGACGTGGCACAGATTTGGAGCCACCTACAGAGGAGGCCATGTCCGCTGCTATGGAGAGGGTGTTCGCTAGAAGCGCTTCCTTAAAGCAAATGGCTGGCTTTGAAATTGCTATCACCCAAAAGGAAAGAGTACAAAGTTTGTGTAAGTCCTGTACTGACTGCTTTGGTCATTGCTATGCTATGAATGGTGAGGCTGCCTTTGTAGATGCTAAAGGAGATATTTATGCCTGCTCTTCTTTGGTAGGTATGAGCGAATATTACATAGGCAATGTTTTGACAGGTATTGAGGCATCATTAGTAGAGACTATTCGCCAAAAAATCAAAGCATTTATGAGCGTTTGCCTAAGCTGTAAGGACTTTAAACGTTGTGGTGGAGGCTGTTATGCACGTTGGTGTGGCACGGTAGAAAAAAATTATCCTGCAGAATGTGCGCTGATGCGTGCTTGCATAGAACAAGCGCAGGTAGAAAAATAGAATAGGATATTAGGATAGCTAGAATTTGTTTTTTATATATTTATGCTAGTCTATATAAGGGCGGGGAACATCCTCGTCCTTATATCTTTACGTGCTGTTTGATAGATTGATGGTTGTAATTAAAATTACGTACATCATTAAAATTGAGTAGGTTTTTGCAGCAATATTACTTATGCTTATAGATAATGACAAAGATATTGCGACTTTAATATATAATTAAGTATTGTATAATACAACTATTGATAATAACTTCCAAATACGATAAAATAATGTAGTAATAACGCATTAGCGATAATATAATTTTGGAGTAGATGATATGACTTATTTTTCTAAGAATAGTAAAAGAAGCTTAAGCTTTAGATATATGTTTGCTACACTTATTATGATGTTAGTGTTTGTTTGTGCTGGCTGCGGAGGTAACGGCGATGAGCAGGCTCAGTTAGGTGCCAATGGCTACGTTGTAACTGATAGCGCTGGCAATAAGCTGGTGTTTAAGGAAAAGCCTATGCGCATTGTTTCTTTAAACATTAGCAGTGATGAAATGCTGGTAGATTTAGTTCCTATTGAACGAATGGTAAGCGTTACTCCGTATGCTGATGATCCTGGCGTTTCTAATATTGTAGAAAAGGCAAAAAAAATTCCTACTAGAATAGGCAATGATTCTATTGAGCAGCTTTTATACGCTCGTCCTGATGTTGTAGTTGTGTCTGATATGTTTAAGTCTGAAGCGGTAAAGACATTGCACGAGGCTGGAGTCAAGGTGTATGTTTTTAAAAATCCTAAGAACTACGAGGAGATAAAAAAACAAATTACTGGTTTGGCTGCTATGACTGGTGAAGTAGAGCGTGGCAAGGAAATGATAGCTGATATGGATGCTAAGCTTGCTAAGATTAAAGAAAGAGTTGCAGATGTTCGCCCAGATGAAATGCGTAAAGTAATGTTTATGAGTCCCTTGGGTGCTTATTATGCACCGGACAGCAGCTTTAATGATACTTGTCGTTTGGCACATGTTATAGAAGCTACATCTTTGTTGAATTACAAGAATGCATGTACTTTATCTCAGGAGGCCATTGTACAAATCAATCCAGATAGCTTTGTAATCAGTGACTGGAATCACGATGGCAACCATCCGCCAGAGGCTTTGGTTAACGAGCTTTTATCTAACGAATCCTATAAATCCACTAATGCAGGAAAAAATAAAAGCATTATCGTCATTCCGTCGTCTCACATGATGACAAGCTCTCAGTACTTTATTTATGGTGTAGAGGATTTGGCAAAGGCTGTTTATCCAGATAGATTTGAAAAATGAAAAGATTTGTAATGCCACTTTATCAGTGTAATAGCTGATAGAGTGGTATTTTTATTCTTTGCTGGATAAAGATTGTTAAAAATACTATATAATATACTTATAGCATAAGAGCTTGACTAATTGCTTGTAAAAGGTTTAAAATTACTATTGAAATTTAGTTCTATTACAGATTTAGTTGAATTTTCTTTCAAACTGCTAAGACAAAAATAAGCTCTTGAACATAGCCTTTTGACGATGGAATAAGCTGATTATTTTCCTGCAGATTGGTTCAAAATATGCTGACAAAGGGTTTGTTTTGGAGCTAAACCGAATAACAAGAAGGTACAGTCTATTTGAGTATAAATGGGTTGTAATAGGTGGGTAATAATGAAGCAGTTGACTAACTATTGTCCTGTAATGGGCTATGAAAAACAAATTGATGCTTATCCTGGAAAGTTAAAAGGTTATTTAGATGATAACAAATTGCAGGGTGTTGAGCTGAACGTGTATGCTGATAAGCCTTATGAAGAGGATTTTCGAGGCTTGGCTACTGGTGTACATTTAAGGTATTGGCCTATGTGGTTAGAATTTTGGAACAGCAATGGGAAAAATTTGCCAGATAATCCAATTGCAGCTAGCTATGCTATAAAAGAGTGCAATAATGAAGAGTGGCTGCAGGCGATTAGAAGGAATATTAAGGCGGCGATTGTTTGCGAACCGGAGTATTTAGTGTGGCATGTAAGCGATTGCTTGATGGAAGAAATTTATTACAGGCATTTTAAGCATAGTGATGCAGATGTTATTGAAGGCACCATAGAGGTATTTAATGAAATTGTAGATGTGATACCGCCTAATGTGCAGGTTTTGTTTGAAAATTTGTGGTGGCCTGGCTTAACTTTGAAAAATCCTGCTGTTGCTGAAAGGCTTTTGACTGGTGTTAAGCATAAAAATGTAGGCTTTATGCTTGATACAGGACATTTGATGAACACAAATTGGCAACTGACTACGGAGCAGGAGGCTGTAAAATACGTAATAGAAACTGCTGCGGAGTTAGGCGAGCTTAAATGCTACATTAAAGGCCTGCATTTATCATGCTCTTTATCAGGCGAATACCAAAGGGGGAGCGTAGGGGAGGTTCCTAAGTCTCTTACGATTGGTGAGCTTATGAAGCACATTGGCATGATTGATGAACATAAAGTATTTCAACAGGCAGATTTGCGTCCATTAATTGAGTTTATTGAACCAGAATATGTCAATCATGAGCTTTATTATGATACTATGGAGCATTTGAGCTCTTTGCTGAAAATACAGCAGGCAAAAATGTGATATTAATGGTAGGCTGCTATCTAAATAATTAGAAATGTAATGCTTGCTATGTAAAAGGATTTAAAATGCTAAAATTCATTAGATTAACGATAATCTTAGTTTTGACTGCAGCCTTATTTCTTAGCTTATCTGGTTGCGGTAGCTGTAAAAATGAACTGGGGAACGGTTATAAGGTTGTAGATGAATCAGGTACGGAAACGTGCTTTACCTCTAAGCCTGAAAAAATTCTGACCTTAGGCATGGGTACTGACGGTATTGTTTTAGGACTTGTGCCACCAGAAAGGCTTGTTTCTATTAACTCGTTGGCGGATGATCCGTGTAGCTCCAATATAGTGGATTTGGCAAAGCGTGTTAAAAATAAGCACCGTTATTTATCTGCGGAGCAGGCAATGGCCTTGCAGCCAGATGTGGTTATTACCTATGATTGGAGTAAGCCAGAGCAAATAAACACTATGCGTGATTTGGGCATGAAGGTAATAGTTCTTAAAGGACCACGTACCATAGAGGATATCAAAAGAAATATTACTACAATTGCTACTGCGCTGAAGGAGCAGGAAAAGGGAGCTAAGCTGATAGCCGCTATGGATATGGAGCTAGATAAGCTTAGTACTAAGCTATGTGAACGTGGTGACACTCACAAAAGGAGAGTGTTGCTTTTATCCTTAATGCAAACCTATGGTGGTAAGGGCTGTTTATATGATGATTTGTGCAGTAGAGCAGGTGTTATTAATTGCCTTTCTGAGGCTGGTTTGAGTAATGGTCAGGCTTTAACTAAGGAAATGCTAGTAAAGATTAATCCGGAGCTGATTATTATGCCTGTCTATAATGACCACAATACCTTTGATATAAATAAACATAACGAGGAATTTTTAAATGATCCTGCATTAGTTGATGTTGCAGCTGTTAAGCATAGGCGTTTATTCTATCCTAGAGAGGGATATATTTATAATTGCTCTCAGGATGCTGTTTTTGGAGCGGTAGAAATTGCTCGTGCTGCCTATGGTGAGGAGTTTTCTCAGAATTCATGTAGGCATTTATCAGTTGCTGATGAATAATATGGGTAAAAGAATATCTTAGTCATTGAGATTTTCATAAGGTATGGCGAGGCGTGTAATATGTCCTCGTCATATTTTGTTTTGATGATTTTAAGGTATTATGCTTTGATAATGGCTAAAAGAGTATTTGCAAAGAAGTTGCTTAAGTGTAATTTTTTGACGAGCAATAAGCTTGCATAATTGCTTTACAACCATACTGATGGATATTCAGTCTTGACTATATTGTAATCATATAGTGTAATATAACGATAGAAATTATATTAAGGAGTTGATTGCTTGCGTATTGCATTATGTCATTTGGAGCTTAGCCTTGGACCTGAGGCACGAAATATAGAATTATTGGAAAAAGCTATTGAAATTGCCGGCGAAAACGGAGCTGACTGGGTGTTGACTCCGGAAACAGCACTACAGGGCTATTATTTTCATAGAGAGGACCCCAGCCGTATAGTTAATCCTATGCCTAACACACGTATTGGCAAAATAATAGAGCTGGTAAAAAAATATGGCATACACCTATTCCTAGGCTGCGGTGAATACGACGAGGCGGATAAGTGCAGCTATAATTCCTGTATTGTTTTTGGACCTGCTGGCAATATTATTGGTCGTCATAGAAAGATTTTTGGCGAAAAGTTTGTTACTGAGGAATGGGCAGAGCGTGGAAATGTTGTGGAGCCAATTATGTGTGGCAACATCAATACAGGTGTGCTGGTGTGTGCTGATGCTTGGGAAATTAAGCATTCACATATTTTAAGGGATAAGGGTGCTGAAATAATTTTGGATGTTGCAGCCTGGCCTATTACTAAGGTTTGCGGTAATCCCTTGGCTTTTTGGCTCAGATGTTCTGAGGAAACTGGTTTACCCTTTGTGCTTTGTAATCAGACAGGTATGACAGAGTATATGAACATGAACGTTGGGCAATCTGTTGCTATCACTAATGGTGAGCTGATGCTTGCATACAGTGGTGACCCTGCTGTTTTGTTGTGCGATTATGATGAAGAGCAAAGACTTTTTACTAGTGAGCGTTTTATCGTAAAGCTGATGTGATTGTTAAAATTATATTGCCAAGCTGTAAGCTTGCGTAAGCATAAGTTAAGATGCTGTACTTTTCCTTTCATAATTTTGTAGCTGGTTAAGAATATTGCTATGTATTGCAACAACAAGACAATATTAGAAGCATAAAACTATTGACTATATTTATAAGCTTAACTAATATAATTTATCGTAATGTAAATAGATGTTGATAGAATAATTGTCAACAAGAAAGGGACCCTTAGTCTGAGGGTTCCTTTTTTATATAAACTTGAAATAAAATAGATATAAGAAAAATTCCTAATAACAATCTTAATAAAAACGCTTGACATTACTAATAAAGAGTTATATAATAACATCAACAAGTTAATAATGTATTACAGGTGCGTAAGCTTAATAGAGAAGCCGGTTAAAGTCCGGCGCGGTCCCGCCGCTGTAACGTGGAGTTATCTTCCGAAAAAACCACTGGACGTAAGTCTGGGAAGGGGGAAGAAGACAATGAAACGAAGCCAGAAGAACTGCCTGTAAGATGCATCGTCGTTTGACCTGCGAGAGACGGGGAGAGATGTTGGAGGCTTATTTATAGTGCAATGTTTTGTATATGCTACTATGTTTAAGGCATCAAGCTTTAAATATGATTACTGTAGCTGAGCACGGTTATGGTCTTTGCGTATTCTTCTTTAGTAGAGGTACGGGCATTACTGGATAATTTCATTGTACAGCGCTTCGATATTTCGCCGTTTTTCAGATGTATCCTTTTATGGGAACAAATGAAAAGCGGCTTTCTGTTTCTATGCGCTCAAGGGTCAATAGATGGCGGACCCTTCGAGAATCGTCAAGCCATCGATGCGAGATTGATTTGCTCGTCGGACTGGACACCCGGCGTTTCAAATACCATTCTCAAATTCTCTTTTAGCGAGAACATTTCCTTTCTCCCTCTGTGGGGCGACGTAGGGGTGCGTCGTCCCACACAACACCCAGCCATCACATTAGTTTGTGATGGTTTTATTTTTAGGTGAAGGAAATATTGATTAAGTTTAAATGTGTTAATCTGAAAGAATACAGGCCTGTCAGCGGAGCTTATCCCTTGGGCAATGAGGCTGGCAGCTTGATTCTTATATATTATAAAGTATGTGTAATCTAAGATATTGCATAAACAGTAGCAAATTTTAGTGATAAAGATGTGTGTTAAGAGCTTTGCTTTTCTATAGAATGAAAACGCAGTAATGTGTTGTGTTTATAAGAATGGAGGTTCTGATTATGAAAGAGCTTTATTTATCCGGCAAAGAGCTGGATGGCTTAAAGGAAGCCCTGGAAAATACTCGTGGTGTAGAAGCGCTGACATATGGCAGTGCCATGGGTGAGGGATTTGATTTTTCTGTTAATTGCCTAAGGGTTGAATACAATCCTAAAAAGATAGATATTACTGAGCTGCTTAAGATTTATTTTACTGCTGTGGACCCATATTCCCCGCCAGAAACTCCATTTATGTCTACAGCAGTACTTTTTAAAAGCGGTGAGGACGCAATGCAGATTGAATACTACCTGCGTTTTTTACAGATGCGTGGCGCTGAGCCAGCAGCAGCTCTTGGAGAATTGATAGTTAATGATTCCATTACTGATGGTGTGGAAACCCGCCCACTGCTGACCTTATGCGGCAGACTTAAGAGCTTTACGGCTCTCTGATTTTACTATCTACGGCCTGGACACCCGTGACCGTGCATAGATGCTTTTCAAAATCTTCCTAAGATGCTGCTTTACAGCATGGCACCCTACAAATCGAGTGAGAGCGATTTGGCTAATGCATGGAGCAGAGAAAGGCAATGTTAAAAGAGAATGCGGAGGTGATATTTTAGTATTGTTAAGACTTTTCATAAGTCAGTGGTAATTAAAGAAAAAATTCTTTAAGGAGGAAAATCTTATGGCTGAAGAACAAGAAAAGATTACTGCTTCTGTCTTTGGTGACAAACCCTTGACTGACGCAGAGCTGGCCGAAATCCTGCATAAGTCTGAGAAGACTGCTAATTTCCCGCCGGTTTCTTTTGACGAATTCACCGTGCCTGAATGGGATGAATGGGTGGAAGCTTGTAATGCTCTGCTGAAGGGCAAACCTTTCGACAAGATTATGTACACCAAGAACTATGAGGGTATTACCTTTGATCCTATTTACAGACGCGTTGATGTAGATGATATGCTGCCCACCGATAACTATCCTGGCATGGGCGACTACCTGCGTGGCGCAACCGTTAATGAATATGTACACGAACCTTGGGGCATTGCTCAAAGCTGCGATGAAACTCTGCCGGCAGACAATAACGAACTGCTGAAGGAAGAAATCGAAAAAGGCTCCACCGTTTATAATATTGCACTGGACACTGCAACCTTAAATGGTGTTGAACCTAAAGACGCTGCAAAACCTGGTGATGTTGGTGTTAACCTTGCAACTGTTGAAGATATGAGCGTACTGCTCAATGGTCTGAAACTGGATAAATATCCTGTACTGATGTATGCCGGTGCTTCTGCTATGGGTCTTATTGGCCTGACTGCTGCTGCTATTAAAGCAAAGGGCATTAAGGTTGAAGATTTACATGGCTGTATTGGTGCTGACCCCATTGGCGAGCTGGTTAAAAACGGTTCTACTACTGATTTGGATAAACTGTATGACGAAATGGCAGAGGCTATTCGTTGGGCTAAAAAGAACGCACCTAAGCTGCGTACTATCTTTGTAGATAGCCAGGTTTACACTGACGGCGGCGCTGAAGCAGTTCAAGAGGTTGCTTATACCTTTGCTGCTGCAGTTGAATATGTACGTCAAATGCAAAAACGCGGCTTGTCATTGAAGGATATTGCAGGTTCTTTAGAGTTCTGCTTTAACCAAGGTGCTAACTTCTTTATGGAAATTGCTAAACTGCGCGCTCTGCGTCTTGTTTGGGCTGCTATTATGGAAGCATTTGGCGCTGACGAAGAGGACCGTTCCACTGTAGTTCATGGTCGTAACGCTCGTTTCACCAAAACTGTTATCGATCCTTATGTAAATATGCTGCGCAACACTACTCAAACCTTCTCCTCTGTTGTTGGTGGCGTAACTACCTTTGAGAATCCTCCCTTTGACCAACTGATTCGTAAGGGTGACGTATTCTCCCGTCGTATCGCTCGTAACCTGCACGTTATGCTGCAAGAAGAATTTGGCATGATGCGTCCTATCGACGCAGCTGGTGGTTCTTGGGCTGTTGAGTCTTTGACTAAACAAATGACTGAGAAAATCTGGGCTGAATTCCAAAAAATTGAGGAACAAGGCGGTATTATTAAAGCTCTGGAAGCAGGCTATCCTCAAAATGCTGTTAATGAAGTGCTTGAAAAACGCTTCAAAGCTTTGGATATGCGCAAAGACCGTGCGGTTGGCGTAAATATGTATCCTAACATGACTGAGGAACCGCTGGAGCGTCGTGAAGAAGATGCTGAAGCTATGCGCGCTAAACGTTGTGCTGCAGTAGAAGAGTATCTTGCTGATATCGATACTGAGCTGAAGGCTACTAAGCTGGCAGTTGTTAAAGCTGAGCCCACTGTAGAAAATGCTATTGAAGCATTCTCTGCTGGTGCTACATTGGCTGAGGTTGCTGCAGCTCATCAAGCTGAAGCAGGCGGCAGCGTTGCTCCTATTGCTGTTCATCACTGGACTGAGCGTTATGAAGCACTGCGCTTTGATACCGAAGCATATGTTGCTAAAACTGGCAAAAACGTTGAAGTATTCCTGGCTAACATGGGTCCCATTCCGCAGCATAAAGCTAGAGCGGACTTCTCCACCAGCTTCCTGCAGGTTGGCGAATTCAATGTTCATCTGAATGATGGCTTCCAGGATGATGAGAACGGTACTGCTATTGAAAAATGCGCTAAAGCGTGCAGCGAATTCCCCTACGATGTAGCTGTAATCTGCTCTACCGACGCAACCTATCCGGAAATTGTTCCGGCACTGGCTCCCGAGCTGAAAAAAGCTCTGCCTGAAGGCGCAACCCTGTTCTTGGCAGGTGCAGCACCGAAAGAGCTGGTTGACGTTTATAAAGAAGCTGGCGTAGATGATTTCATCAGTGTTTCTGCTAACTGCTATGAAACTCTGCGTATGTTACAAAAGAAGAAGGGGATGATTGAATAATGATGAATCCAGATTTCACCAAAGTAGCGCTTCCTGAACATCCCCACTGCTCTTATGAGGATTGGAAAAAGAAACTGGAAGCCAAAATGGGCGAAAATTATGATGCCCTTTATGATACAACCCTTGAACGTATTCCGGTAGAACCCTTGTACACCAAGGATATCTATAAGGACTGCAATCACCTTGATTTCATGAGCGGTATTCCTCCGTTCCTGCGCGGACCTTATTCTACTATGTACGTATTCCGTCCGTGGACTGTACGTCAATATGCAGGTTTCTCCACTGCTGAGGAATCCAATGCTTTCTATCGTCGTAACCTGGCAGCAGGCCAAAAAGGTCTGTCTATCGCGTTCGACTTGCCTACACACCGTGGCTATGATGCAGATAACCCGCGTGTAGTTGGTGACGTTGGTAAAGCAGGTGTATCCGTTTGCTCCATGCTTGATATGAACATTCTGTTCTCTGGTATTCCTCTGGATCAAATGTCCGTATCCATGACCATGAACGGCGCGGTTCTGCCTATTCTGGCATTCTTCATCGTATCTGGTGAAGAGCAGGGCGTAGATAAATCCATTATGGCCGGCACTATTCAAAATGATATTTTGAAGGAGTTCATGGTTCGTAATACCTACATCTATCCGCCTGCAATGTCTATGCGTATCATTGGTGATATTTTCGAATACACCACCAAATATATGCCTAAATTCAACAGCATCTCCATTTCCGGTTACCACATTCAAGAGTGCGGCGCAACCTGCGATCTGGAATTAGCTTACACTCTGGCTGACGGCATGGAATACATCCGTACTGGTGAAGCTGCTGGCCTGCCCGTAGACGCATTTGCTAAACGTCTGTCCTTCTTCTGGGATATGGGCAAAAACTACTTCATGGAAGTAGCAAAGATGAGAGCTGCTCGTGTTCTGTGGGCTAAGATTCTGAAGAGCTTTGGCGCTAAGAATCCTAAATCCATGGCACTGCGTACTCACTCTCAAACCTCTGGTTGGTCTTTGACCGAACAAGATCCGTTCAACAACATCGCTCGTACTGCTATGGAAGCTATGTCTGCAGCTTTAGGCCATACCCAATCTCTGCATACTAACGCTCTTGACGAAGCTATTGCACTGCCTACCGACTTCTCTGCTCGCCTGGCTCGTAATACCCAACTGTACATTCAAGATGAAACCAAGGTTTGCAAAATCATCGATCCGTGGGGCGGTTCTTACTATCTGGAATACCTCACTAACGAGATTATCCGTCGTGCTTGGGCTCATATCCAAGAGGTTGAATCCCTTGGCGGTATGGCAAAAGCTATTGCAACCGGTCTGCCGAAGATGCGTATCGAAGAGTGCGCAGCTCGTCGTCAGGCTGCTATCGACAGCGGCACCGAGACCATCGTTGGCCTGAACAAATATCGTCTGGCTAAGGAAGATCCGCTGAACGTATTGTCCATCGACAACACCGCTGTACGTAATGCACAAATTAAACGTCTGGAAAAACTGAGAGCTGAACGTGATAATGACAAGGTTCAACAAGACCTTATTGCTATTACCAAGGCTGCAGAAACTCGCGACAACGGCAACCTGCTTGAAATGGCAGTTCAAGCTGCTCGCGACCGTGCTTCCCTCGGTGAAATTTCTGACGCGGTTGAAAAAGTTTCCGGCCGCTTCAACGCAGTTATCCATACTGTATCCGGCGTTTACTCCACCGCTTTCGGCGGCAGCGATGACCTGGTAGAAGCTAACAAGCTGGCAGACGAATTTGAAAAACTCGAAGGTCGTCGTCCTCGTATCTTCCTGGCTAAGATGGGCCAAGACGGTCACGATAGAGGCCAAAAAGTATTGGCTACCTCCTTCGCTGACATGGGCTGGGACGTTGACGTAGGTCCTCTGTTCCAAACTCCGGAAGAAACTGCACAAGACGCAGTGGACAACGACGTTCATATGGTAGGCTTCTCCTCCTTGGCAGCAGGTCACAAAACCTTACTGCCTGCTCTGGTAGAAGAGCTTGCTAAGCTGGGACGTGAGGATATTCTTGTATCCATCGGCGGCGTAATCCCGGCACAAGACTATGATTATCTGTATGAGCATGGCGCTGCTGCTATCTTTGGCCCTGGCACCAATATTCCTAAATGCTGCATCCAACTGCTGAAGATGCTGGTAGAACGTGCTAAAGAGGAAGCTAAAGAATAATAAGGTAGAGTGAGGTGATATAAATGCCTGAGTTGGGTGAAAAAGATTCTCGACCTAGTTGGGTACCATTGAAAAAGGATCCCAATTTTGCTTGTTCTGTAATGAGTGGTATTGATACTGCGGTTAACAGTGTTACCGAAGAGAAGGTAATTCCCTCTGCACCGCTGAAAAAAGTGCCCCTGCGCAAGAAATTGACGCCAGAGGAGCTTATTAAGGGTGTTCAAGACGGCGATCGAGTAATTCTGTCAAAGGCTATTACTCTTATTGAAAGTAATGCGCCTAAGGACTTCGACAAGGCTCAAAGAGTTTTGCAAGCCCTTCTGCCACGTACCGGTCACGCATTGCGTATTGGCATCACCGGCGTTCCCGGTGCAGGCAAAAGTACCTTCATCGAATCCTTTGGTCAATTGCTGTGCAGACTTGGTCACAAGGTTGCAGTTTTGGCGGTTGACCCCACCAGCTCCATTACAGGTGGTTCTATCTTAGGTGATAAAACAAGAATGCAGAAGCTGTCTCGCGAGCCTAACTGCTTCATCCGTCCTACTCCTGCTAAGGATACCTTGGGCGGTGTAGCTAGAAAGAGTAGGGAAACCATGCTTCTTTGCGAGGCTGCAGGCTGCGACGTAATTCTTGTTGAGACTGTTGGTGTAGGCCAGTCCGAAACCACTGTCCGTTCCATGGTTGACTTCTTTATGCTGGTTGTTCTCACTGGTGCAGGTGATGAGCTGCAAGGCATTAAGAAGGGCATTATGGAATTAGCTGATGCTATTGTTGTCAATAAAGCAGATGGCGACAACTTACAGCGTGCCATTGTTACCCAGGGCGAGTATGAGCGTATGGTTGAGTTCATTCGTCCTGCAACTGAAGGCTGGAAGACTCACGCTTACAAATGCTCTGCGTATACAAGAGATGGTTTACCAGAGCTGTGGGCTGTGATGAAGGAGTTTGAAAAGGTTACCAAGGAGTCTGGTGTCTTTGAAAAACGTCGTAGGTCTCAGGTGCTGAGCTGGGTTAACAGCATGATTGATGAGCATCTGCATAATCTGTTCTTCGAAGATCCCATGGTTAAGGGTCGTATGCCACTGGTTATGAATGCGGTTATTAACGGTGTAGTTTCACCGAGCCAGGCGGTAACGGAGCTTATCCGCGCCTTTGATATGGACAGAGCATCAGCTCGTCACTTAGAGAATCAATAAAGTTAAAGCAGAATCCCTGTGTATGTAAAAATGCATCAAATCTCCCAACGAGGAGGGGAGAGAAGGGAAGCTCTGCAACAAATCAGCTTTAATCTTCTAATTGATCGTAAGGTCAAGCGTTAAACAATTAGAAATCCGCTTCGATATTATGTCGAGGCGGATTTTCTATTTGTTGCTATTAGAATTAATTTTACTTTAAAAAGCAATAATCTTCTTCCATTCTTTCTTATTTTTCTATTCGTCCTTGACTATAAAGCTAGTATATAGTATATAATTGAAAACAGATTTTTATGATATTACATACTAATAGAAGTTGGAGGTCATTATGAAAAGAGCGGGTGTTTATCCATTTACTGCTATTGTAGGCCAAGAGGATATGAAGCTGTCCTTGATTTTAAATGTAATTAATCCTGCCTTAGGCGGTGTTTTGATTAAGGGTGAAAAGGGTACTGCTAAATCTACTGCTGTGCGCGCCCTAGCTGAGTTATTACCTGCTATGAAGGCGGTGCATGGCTGTCGTTTCAATTGTGACCCCGAAGATGCAAATAGCTATTGTGATGAATGTGCTAAGCTAGCTGAGTCCGGTGAGCCTTTAAACATAGATAATATAAAAATGAAGGTTGTGGAGCTGCCTGTTAGCGCTACTGAGGATAGAGTTGTAGGTACATTGGATATTGAGCATGCTATTAAGCATGGTGAAAAACGCTTTGAAGCAGGCATTTTAGCTCAAGCCAATCGTAATATTTTATATGTGGATGAAATTAACCTGTTAGATGACCATGTGGTAGATGTACTGTTAGATGCTGCTGCAATGGGAATTAATACTGTAGAACGCGAGGGCGTGTCCTATTCCCATCCTGCACGCTTTGTTTTGGTTGGCACAATGAACCCAGAGGAGGGCGATATTCGTCCTCAGCTTTTGGACCGTTTTGGCTTGTCCGTTGTTGTAATAGGCGAGCATGACCCAGAGCAAAGAGTGGAGGTTATTAAAAGACGTTTGGCCTATGAGCTGGACGCAGATAAGTTTATTGCTAGCTTTGCCGAGGAGCAAAAATCGTTGGGTGAAAAAATTGTTCAAGCTCGTAGGCTTTTGCCCGAGGTTACCATTGATGATAAAATGCTAGCTTTAGTTGCAAAGCTGACTGTGGAGCTTGGAGTGGATGGACACCGCGCTGACATCACTTTGATTAAAACAGCTTTGACAATGGCGGCTTTTTGTGGACGTAAGAGCGTGGAGCTGTCCGATATTAAGACTGCTGCTAAGCTGGTGCTGCCACATCGTATGCGCCGTCGTCCCTTTGAAGAGGGGCAGCTGGACTGGACTAAAGTGGAAGGCTTCCTGGACGCAGAAGCCTGAGGGAGGATGTGCTTATGTTAAGCTGCAAATTTCTTCCCTTTGCGGCCATTGTAGGTCAGGAGCAGGCAAAAAAAGCCTTGCTTATTGCTTTGGTTAATTCCAAGGCAGGCGGACTGTTGATTGGCGGCAAAAAGGGTACTGCTAAAACCACCTTGGTACGCTCTTCTAAGGAGCTTATTGCACCTCAGAGTATGGTGGAGGTACCTTTAAACGTAACAGAGGATATGCTTTTTGGTAGCATAGATATTGAATATGCTGTTAGTAAGGGTAAACGTCGTTTCCTGCCAGGAATTCTTGGCAGAGCGGACGGAAACATTCTTTATATTGATGAGGCTAACCTGCTGAGACAGGAGCTGCTCATGGCGATTTTAGACGCCAATATTGCCGGCCTTAACCACGTAGAGCGAGATGGTATTTCTTATAGTCAGCCTGTACATTATACGGTTATTGGTACTATGAACCCCCAGGAGGGTACATTGCCAAGCCATCTTTTGGACCGCTTTGGTATGTACGTGGATGTGGATAATATTGAGTCCGTCGAAGAGCGAACCGAGCTCATCAAAAGAGTACTGCGCTATGAACGCAGTAAATGTGAATTTGCCAAAGAATATGCCCAGAGTAATAAGCAGCTGGCAGAGCAAATTGCTGCAGCTAAGGCGCTTTTAGGCCAAGTAGAGATTTCCGAGGCTATGATGCAGCTTGCGGCGCAAATGTGCGCTCAGGCATTCTGCGCCGGCCACAGAGCAGAAATTTATCTGCTTGAGGCAGCCAGAGCCTTGGCTGCGCTCAGCCAACGTACTTACATTTTGCCAAAGGATATGCAAGAGGCGGCTGTTTTTGTACTGCCCCACAGAATGCGTAAACCACCTGAGGCAGAGCCTGAGGAGGCAAATAATAGTCCTGAGCAAAATGAAGATCAGGAGCAAAGCAAGGATAGTAAAGACGATAATCAGCAGGAGGATAATCAGAGTAATGATCAGGAGCAACAGCTGCCACCTCCTGCTTTAGATAATACTGACGATAACAGCAGCGACGATGCTGGCGATGATACAGAAAATCAGGAGCAACAGGATAATAGCTCTAGTCAGCTTGCGCCTGATGAGCAAATTGCGGAAATAGATAAAAGCTTCCGTTTGCCTAAGCTGGTGCTTGATTTAGGCAAAAATAACACTGTGCGTAGAGGCAGCGGCAAACGCAGTGCTACCAGAACAGACCTTAAGCAGGGACGCTATGTGCGTGCGGAGCTGCCTAAGAATAAGGTAGAGGACTTAGCCTTTGATGCCACTATTAGAGCAGCGGCTCCCTATCAGCGTATACGTGAGGATAATGGTTGTGCCTTAAATATTCAAAAGGAAGATTTACGCCAAAAGGTACGTGAAAAACGTATTGGCAATACTTTTTTATTTGCAGTTGATGCCAGTGGCTCAATGGGAGCACGTAAACGCATGAATGCTGTGAAAGGTGCAATTTTTTATATGCTACAGGATGCGTACCAAAAGCGTGATCGTGTTGGTATGCTGGCTTTTCGCAGAGATAAGGCCGAGGTGCTGCTGCCAATTACAAGAAGCGTTGATTTAGCTCAAAAATGCTTGGCAGAAATGTCTACGGGCGGTAAAACTCCTTTGGCAGATGGTTTGGCAACAGCATTGCTGACCTTAAGCAGACTTAATAAGCGTGACAAGGAGCTGGAGCCAATTTTGGTATTGGTAACAGATGGTAGAGCAAATGCTGTTATGGAGGGAGAAACAGATCCAGTAGGCAGTGCGTTAAAGATTGCAGAAAAAATTCGTAAGGCTCAAATAACCTCCGTTGTTATTGACACGGAAAATGATTTTATTAAGCTGGGAATAGCTAAAAAATTGGCTCAGACTATGGGTGCAGCCTATTATAGCTTAAGCCAGCTAAGCAAGGAACAAATATTACGTATAGTACGTAATTTAGGCGAATAGAGGAGAAAATAAATGAAGAAAATAGTATTTTTATTGATGCTGATGGTAACCATGCTAGTAAGCGGAACAGCTTTAGCTAATAATGAGACTGCCAACAACAATTTGAATTGGGAAATCAGCATGCAGCCCAAACCATCTGCTGAAGAGATAGAAGCTGCTAGGTGGTCAATCATTGTAGAAAATGATTTAGGAATTTATGCCTATGATATGGATTCTGTAGGCTTTGTTGAAAAAAACGGCGTAGCAAATCATAACGAGGTACAGGTTTTAGTAAAAACAGTATTTACCAACAAGGATGTTATGAAAAAGCTGAATGAGCAATATGCTAATAAGCTGGAGAAAAAAGAAAAGGTAGCCTATTGCAAAATGGATATGGAATACAAAATGGCTGAAAAACAATATACCGTAAAAACCATGCAGGTATTCACCAATAAAGATCGCCAAATTGACGTCAAACACAACAAAAAATTTGCTCCTGTACCGGAAAAAACCTTTGCAGAAGCATTGTATGAGGTATGCCAGCAATTTGTTGTAAATGTGGAAGCAGCAGAAAAAGCAGCTGCTAAGTAATTATGCATTGATAACTTTAAATATATTTTAACTTATCAATATTCTTTCTAAGCTTTCTTCTTTTCATCTTCCATATTGGTGGTGCTACGGCGCCACCACCTCTCATGAGGTAATTGGTCATTGAGTATATTGTAAGAATATAGTTGGCAAATTGCGTTCGTTTATATGATTTGAAATAAATATTTAGACTGATTTAAATTTGAATGATACGTGCTATTTTAAGCGCGATTCTATATATTTTGTACAGACAATGGGGAAATAAAATGAAGCTTTGGCGTTTAGTGGCAAGCATGCTAATGGCTATGCTTTTACTCCTTTGTGGATGTGGCTTGGATGATGATGCTTTGGAGCAGACTAAGCCGTATTTATCAAAGAGTGAGCGTTATTATGGCATGCGTGATGCCAACGGTAATTTAATAAAAAATATACCGCAGCCTAAGCGTATAGTTTCTCTTTGTCTGCGTTCTGATGAAATTTTGATGGAGCTTGTAGGACCTGAGTCCATATGTTCTTTAAGCAAATGGGTTGATGATCCAGTTATTTCTAATATTACAAATGAAGCCAAGCTGGTAAAAGGCAGGTCAGTTCCTGCAGAGGAATATATTCTTTCGCAAAGACCTGATTTTGTTATTACTAATCAATCGCAGTCTCCAGATATGATTCAAAGACTGCGCAGCATAGGAATACCGGTGTATGTTTGCAAAACTGCAAAGACTATAGAAGATACCAAAAAGCTGATTCTGGACCTGGGAAAACTGCTTAAGCGTGAGGAAAAGGCTCAGTCCATGGTTGCGGAGATGGATACAGTATTAGCTGATGTAGCAGCTAAGGTTGCATTGATTCCTGATGATAAACGTGTTGTTGTTTATCGTTTTAGCGTCAGCGGTGGTAGTGGTGGCAAGGGCACATATTACGACGATTATTGTAAGCATGCAGGCGTAATTAATGCGGCTGCCAAGATGCGGCTGTGGGGAACACAGCTAATGCCTAAGGAGCAAATAGTCAATGCAAATCCTGATGTAGTGTTTTTGCCTACATGGGATTACACAGGCAAAATTAATCTTGATTATTATGTTGATGAAATAGCTAGAGACCCTGCAATGCAGACTGTTTCTGCTATCAAAAATAAAAGAATGTATTTGATTCCTGATAAGCACATGCTTGATTCTTCGCAGTATATGGTAAAGTGTGTAGAGGATATTTACGATGCTTGCTATGGTAATGCCAAGCCAGTGAAGTTTTAATTATTTACATAGCTAATTTGCGTCTCATTTGTTGTGGATAATTAAAGTATTTGAATTTATTCTCAAATGTAGTATAATGTCTTTAGTATTATTTTCTTAGGAGGCGTAGCATGTCGGAGACTGTCATTGAAGTTAAAAATTTATCTATAGGTTATGAAAACAAGGTGGTTATTTCCGACGTGAATGCCGCTATTAAGCAGGGCGAGATTGTTGGTATTATTGGTTGCAATGGTGCAGGCAAGAGTACTTTTTTAAAAACAATTCGTGGCTTATTACCTAAGAAGAGCGGTGAAGTATTGTACTTTGGCAAGGCCCTAGAGGATTATGACGACAAGGAGCTGGCCTGCCGCGTAGCCTATTTGCAGCAGCATGTGGAGGTTGGCTTTGGCTATACAGGACGAGACATTGTTCTTGCAGGCCGTTATCCCTACATGAAATGGTGGGAAAAGGAAAGCGGCGAGGATGAAAAGCTGGCGCTGGATTGCATGGCCTATACTGGTACTCTGGATTTGGCGGATCGACCTGTGACAGAGGTTTCAGGTGGTCAGAAGCAGCGTATTTTGCTGGCTAAGGTTTTGGCTCAGCAAACTCCAATCCTGTTTCTTGACGAGCCTACTACAGGTCTTGATATGGTATATCAGGAGGAAATTTTCCGCTTTGCTAAGGAGCTGGCGCAAATGGGCAAAACTGTGCTGATGGTTGTTCATGAGTTGAATTTTGCTGCTAAGTATTGCACCCGCATCCTGTTGTTTGGCGAAGGCGGATTGTTGGCTGATGCTCCGCCTGAGAAGGCTTTTACTGAGGAGCTTTTAAGCCGTGCGTATAAGGCGGATATTTCTGTTGTGAAAAATCCTCTTAGTGGTAGCTTGGAAATTTCTACTAAAGCCAAAACTGAAGGAATAGCAGAAGAAAAAAGCTTACTGCAACGTATTTGCAGTAATTGTTAAAGGATAAGTGTATATTTTATGAGGCGCTGCAGTTTTCTGTGGCGCCTTTTTTATCAAGGTCTGTTATATAAGAAAATGGTGAAAAATGAAGAAGCTGATATTTTTAGTAGCATTATTTAGTTTGTGGGTACAGTCAGCATTTGCAGGAATTAATTTGGAAGCTGTGTATCCATACAATATGGAGCAACGCAATTTACAAACTGTATATGGTGGCAGTACTGTTCCTTTTTATATAAATGCAACCACCTTTGATGTTTCTTATGAGCAGGAGGCAGAGGTTATCGTAAATTTGCCTTCTGGATTTGTGCCACAGGCTAATCGTCAATGGAGTGTTGAGGAGTATAATGACGGTTATATTGCAAAAACTAAGTGGTTGCTACCTGCTGATTTTGGTATGAGCTTTGATTTGTTATATGTTAAGGCTGAGCCAGGCCTCGCAGCTGGTACGAGAGAGGCTGTAGTAGAGCTTAAGAGTAAAAATATTTCTGAGAGAAAGAGAATCAGCTTTAAATATGAAAATGGCACAGCAGAAGGAAAGCAAGAAAAAGCTATAGATATTGATAAAAGCAAGTTTAATTGGTATATACAGTCCGTTACTCTTCCGGTGGATAATACTGGTAAAAGTGACGATAGAGCTGAAAATGGCGTTATTTATATTCGTGATACAGCGTTAGAGGGCTTTCGCAACCGAGTAACCGGAGAAGGGGCAACTAGCTGGTCTGCAGTATTTAATCATCCTGCTGCGCATTTACTCTTAGATATGCGCAATCCGCAAAAAGATGTCCGTGTATTGCGTTTTAAGGCTGAGTTGGTTGATAGAGCAACAGGTAAGGTAGCTCCGGGACTTTGCACATCAGGCAAGAACAATGAGGACAGTGACCATGGCTGGGCTGGCGAAACAGGTAATAATGGTGAAACGACGGCTTTAATATCTTTAGACGGCAAAAAGACGCAGTCCTTTATTATTCCGTTGTATATTGATTATTTTACAGTTTTGGAGGGTGATTACAGTTTGCGTGTTACTGTGTATGGCAATGGACAGGAAAAGGTGCAGGAGGTGCCACTGAAAATTGCTAAAAAGCACAGTCTTGGTATGTTGGCAGTTGGTTTTAGCTTTATCTGCGCTGTAGTGGTTTTGGCATTTGCTTATAAGCTGAAGCAATGCGTTTATGACATAGGCGCCAAGGGTGCTATTACGGTGGCACTTTTTGCAGCGTTGGCCTTTGGTGGTATCACTATGCCTACAACGCTGATTGGTGATTTACTACATGTGTTTTTAGGGCCATTTTCAGGACTTTTGACAGGCCTGTTAAGTGGAATGCTGCAATACCTTTTGATAGTTTCCTTGTTGGTGCTTTTTAGACGACCTGGCGTGGTAAGCCTGCTTTTCTTTGTTAAATATATGCTGACAGGTATTATGTTTGGTCATTTTACTCCTTTAGGCTTTTTAAGCTGCTGTGTTTCTGTTGTTGCATTGGAAGCGGTGCTGCAGCTAAGCGGTTTTTACAGACAAACGGAGCTTAAAGCACATTTTATGGTTATGTTTTCCATATTACTAGGCGTGACAGATGCATTTACAACCTTTATAAATATGGAGCAGATGATGTTTTTTTATCGTTTATATTATGCTGATTGGTATTTGGCATTGTATATGCTAGTTAATGGTTTGCTTTATAGCAGTATTGGTAGTTGGCTTGGCTATAAAACAGGCAGCAAGCTGCAGCAGGTAATGGGGGAATAGCTATGCTTAAGATTAAAAATTTTTCATATCGCTACCAAAGCAGAGCTAATTTTACCCTGCACGATATAAGCTTAGAGCTTAGTGAAGGCGAAATGCTGCTTTTGGCAGGACACAGTGGCTGTGGCAAATCTACACTTATAAAGGCTATCAGCGGTCTTCTATGTGGAGAACAGGGACAAACCCTAGGTAATATATATCTTGATGGTATGGATGTGGCCAAGCTAAAGCCAGAGCAAATAGGCCTTTTGGCAGGTACTGTTTATCAATCTCCTGACGACCAGCTTTTTGCCATGACAGCGGGCGATGAGGTTGGCTTTGCCTTGGAAAATCAAGGACTAGAGTATGATTTTATCAGGTCCAGGGTAAAGGAAGCTATGGCAATGGTTGGTTTGGCAGGCTTTGAAGAGTATGGTATTCATCAGCTGAGCGGTGGACAAAGACAGCGTTTGGCGTTGGCGTCCATTCTTGTTACTAGGCCTAAGCTGCTCATTTTGGATGAGCCTGTAAGCCAAATGAATCCTCAGGGAGTAAAAAGCTTTTTAGAGCTGCTGCTACGTTTGAATAAGGAGGAAAATATCAGCATCCTTATGATAGAGCATCGTGTAAACGAGCTGGCAGAGTATTTTCCAAGGCTGGCTGTGATGGAGCAGGGAAGAATTATTTATGATGGCTGTATAGAGCAAGCGTGGCCTATTTTGGCTGCTAAAGGCGATGTAGGCGTACGTGAGCCGCAAAGCGTTAAGCTGTGCAGGGAGCTGCAATTATCAAGGCTGACATCAAATAATGAGCAAATTGTAGACCTTATTAAACGTGAGTGCCAAATATCATATATAAAAGAAGCTGATAGTGGTAAAGCTATATTGAGCCCAGAGAACCCTCGAAGTACTCATAATGAACATATAAATATTGATAAGGGGAAAATGTATACTATAGCTAATATGCCAATAACAGCTAAAAATGATAAGAAAAATGGTCAAGAAAACATATTGTTAGAGGTACAGCATGTTTTTTATACATATCCAGGTGCTACGGAGCCAACTCTTAAGGATTTAAGCTTTACCATTCCAGAAGGCAAAATAGTGGCCTTAATGGGTTTTAATGGTGCGGGAAAAAGCACCTTGATGAATATTTTAGGTGGCTTGTCAGAGCTGGAGCGTGGTGAAATTAAGCTTGGAGGCAAATGTATTAGCAATGCTTTAGACGGTGTAGGCTATTTGCGGCAGGAGCCTGATTTGATGCTCTTGGCTGATACTGTAGAGCAGGAGCTGTGCTGGAATAATAAGCTTATGACATCTACGGAGCTGGAAGAGCTTTTAGGCAGGCTTAAGCTTACAGAATATCGCCATGATTTTCCTTTGGCATTAAGCAAGGGACAGCGTTTGCGAGTAGTTTTAGGTTCCATGCTAGCTAGAAGGCCTAAGCTGCTGCTTTTAGACGAGCCTACTACAGGGCAGGACGAGCAAAGTCTCAATGAGATTAAAAGGTTGCTTTTAAGCTATAAAAATGCTGGTGGTAGTGTATTTATTTGTACCCATGATGTGGAGCTAGCTGCAGAGCTGGCAGATAGGGTTCTACTTTTAAGGCAGGGCGAAATTTTGGTAGATGGCGCTGTTAGGAATATACTTAGCGATAAAGCATATCTTAGGGAAAGCGGTCTTAACGCTACAGCTATTTTAGATATTAGCGAAAGGCTTAATATACCAAACTGCATTTTAGCCAAGGAGGTGAAGCACTATGTCAGTACGTCAGCTATGGGAGGGCAGTGATTCCTATTCTTGGGCAAAAAAATTGAACGGCAGAACTAAGCTGCTGTTTTTAATGCTGTTTGCAGTGCTTACAATTACTATTGACAATCCACGCAGTCTCTTTCTTCTTTTTAGCATAACCTTGGCTTTGCACCTAGCAGCAGGTACTACAATTTATAAATGGCGTGTGCTAGCTGTTTTATTGCTCTTAGGCTTATGGGGCTCAATGTTTAGTCAGGCCTTGTTTTTTGCGCAAACACCACGTACACCTTTATTTACTATAATTGCTGCCGATAATGGCTTTTTGGGACAGCTGACAGGCGGTTTGTACGTTTATCGTGAAGGTATATTGTACGGGGCAGTGCAGGGGTTACGCTCTGCTAGTATGCTGGCTTTAGGACTTTTGGTGTGCTGGACTAGTGATCCAAGGCAGCTTTTGCAGGCTCTAATGGCGTGGCGTTTATCGCCTCAGTTGGCCTTTATGTTGGTAACGGCTATTAGGTTTTTACCTGTGTTAGCTGCAGAAACAGGAGAGGTTATTACGGCCTTGCAGCTGCGTAGTGCTACTAAAAGTGGCAGAACAGCAGTCATACGTCATTTGCCGTATATTGCTAAGCCTCTTTTATCTCGTTGCCTAAGACGTGCGCAAACACTTTCATTGTCCGTTGTTAGCAGAGGGTTTTTTCTAAATAACGGCATAGCAAGGAAGCAAAGCTGGGATTGGCGTGAAAAATATTTTTGCCAAGGCTTTGCAGTGATGGTTTTGGCAGTTGTTGCCGGCAAGGTTGCGTATTTGCTTTCTGAGCAGGGAATGTATTTTGGTATCCTGCGTCATGTTTACGATTGGACGAAATTATATCTATGAAAAAGCTTAAAGGCAGTATAGCCTTAATTATTTTAATCTTATCTTGGTTTGCCTTGTATTGGCTTACAGGCAGCCGTACTCCTTGGCTGCAGTTTACCACTAATAACAGCGGTGGTGTTGCAGTGCATCTTGGAGATATTCCCACTGATAATTATGATCGCATGGGCTTTACTAAGGCTGTAATCAGTTATTCGTCTCAGGAAAATGGTTGGTTAGTTGGCACATCACGTGGTGAATTGTTTCTTTTTGATAATGAAGGCAAGCAGCTGTGGAAACGTTCACTAGGAATTGGAAAATTAATATCTGCCTGCATGAGCAGGGACGGCGCCACCGCTTATATAGGTGAGCAAAGTCCGGAGGGAAGCTTGTACGCAGTTAATGTCAAAACAGGTGACATTATTTGGCAGTACAAGGGCTCTGATTTTGTTGGTGCTGATGCCAGTCAGCGTTCTTTTCCATCTGTAGTGCATATTGTGACGGATAAGGATAATAATGTTTATGCCAATATTTATCGTTTTCTAATGGATAAAAAAGGCAATAGAAGCTATCGTGGTCGTATGCTTGCTGTAAACTCCGATGGTAATATTATGTGGAAGTATCCAGAGAATGAGGCTATTGATAGTTGGATTAACTGGTGCGATGTTAGTGATGCTAACGGCAGAGTTGTTATTTCTACATCTGCTTATGATTTTCGTGAGGATATGCAGTACAAGGATACTATGTATTTTTTGAACAAAGAAAATGGCATGCTGCTTAGTTCTACGAAGGTGGAGCCTGTACCACCCTTTGATAATACAGTTATGCGTGGCAGCCCCAATTTTTCTAAGGATGGAAAATATCTGGCAGCAAGTGCTAGTGATGGACGTGGATTCCTTTTTGACCATAACGGTAAGAAGCTGTGGCAGCGTACCTTGTCTAAGCCTACACAGGTTGATGGTGCGTGGATTAATGCGTCTGGTAGAGATGGCTTTGCTACGGCTTATGGAGTAGCCTTTACTACTATTAACACCTTTAATAGAGAAAACTGGCAGCTGCCAACTCCTGTGGAGCACCCTAGTAATAACAGTTTATTTTTCTTTGGTTATGATGGAAAATTTAAGTATCAATATCGTGCTGAAGGAACTATGGAGCAATTAGATTTTGCTGATAGCTTTGTAGCTTGTGCTGTAGGTCGCAATGTACGTACTCATAATTACTCTGCTCATGGCGCACTAATTCTTGATTTGCCAACAGGTAAGCAATTAGACTTTTACCATACTGAGGGACCGTTACAAGCCATTGCCATTAGTCCTGATGGACGCTATGTTGGTGGTGTAGAGGCGCCCGCAGTAACGCCGCAGGGTAAAATTATTGGCGCTCACAGGCTGCATATTTGGGATAGAGCTAAGGAGAAATAGAAATGCTGCGAGAATTTTTTCAATATTATAAGCCATATAAAAAAATATTTTGGGGCGTTGTTTTTGGCTCCTGCTTTGCAGCTGTATTAGATTTGCTGTTTCCTATTTTAGTGCGTCACATTTTGAATGTAGAACTGCCTGAAAAAAATTTAGAGGGTATGTTTAAGTGGATTGTAATTCTATTTGGGCTATATTGCTGCAACTTTGGTTTGCTCTTTGCAATCAATTATTATGGACATATAATGAGTGCTGCCATTGAAAATGATATGCGCCGTGACCTATTTAAGCATCTGCAAAAGCTATCCTTCCGCTTTTATGACAACAACAAAACAGGTCAGCTATTATCACGCATCACTACGGATGTGGTGGAGGTAAGCGAGCTTACATTTCGTGGACCAAATGATTTGCTTATTTGTTCTATAACCATGACCGGTACCATAACCGTACTGTTTTGGATGAATCCATGGCTAGGCTTTTTGATTACTCTCTTGCTAATAGCTAAAACAGTACATACAGTTTTTGTAAACAAAAAAATGAAGGCTGCCTTTCGTGCTAGCAGGGCCCGCTCTGGCGAGGTATCTGCTCAGGCAGAGGAGGCACTAAGTGGTGTGCGCCTTGTAAGAGCCTTTGCCTGCGAGGATGTTGAGCAAAAGCGTTTTATGGAAAAAAGCGATGCTCTTTATAACACTAGAAAGAATTCCTTTAAGGTACTTTCCTATTTTGGCGGCAGCGTCAACTTTTTTACTAATATTACCAATCTATCCTTGCTTGGCTGTGGTGGTCTTTTAATTGCTAAGAATATGCTTACTCTTAGTGATTTTGTAGCCTTTCTACTTTATGTAAACTTATTTATGAGACCACTTTTGCGCCTTACTGTGTTTACAGAAATGTATCAGCGTGGCATGGCGGGTTTTGCGCGCTTTTATGAGCTGATGCAGGTACCTGTAGAGATTGATGATGCTCCTGAAGCTATTGAATGCAAAAATATTAAGGGTGAGCTGCGTTTTGATAACGTAAGCTTTAGCTATTTGGAAAACCAGTCCGTACTAAAAAACTTTAGCCTAACTATCAAGCCAGGAGAAAAGGTGGCATTTGTTGGTGCTACAGGTGCTGGCAAAACTACTATTGCTAGTCTGCTGCTGCGTTTTTATGAGCCACAGCAGGGTGGTATTTATCTGGACGGAATTAATATCAACCAATATAAGCAGCGTTCTTTGCGCCAGCAAATTGGCCTTGTGCAGCAGGATGTTTTTCTCTTTTCTGACTCCGTAAGCTTTAATATTGCTTATGGAAAGGATAATGTACAAGATAATGAAATTAAGTCTGCAGCTAAATTGGCTGCAGCAGACCATTTTATTGAGCGTCTTCCAGAAAAATACGAAACATGTATAGGTGAACGTGGTGTAAAGCTATCTGGTGGTCAAAAGCAGCGCATTGCCATCGCCAGAGTATTTTTAAAAAATCCGCCTGTACTTATTCTGGATGAGGCAACCTCTGCTCTTGATACAAAGACTGAAAAACAAATCCAAGGTGCTCTTGATGCCTTGGCTAAGGACCGTACAACATTAATTATCGCTCACAGGCTTTCAACCATTATCAATGCTGATAGGATTGTAGTGCTCCATGAAGGTAAAATTGCGGAGGTTGGCACTCATGAAGAGCTGCTAAAAATGGATGGTATATACAAAAAATTATATGAGATAAGCGAGAGTTAAAAATTGTTTTCTTGATAATTGTCATAAGGTTGTCTTAAAATAATAAGTTTTATTAAAAAATAGCATATATAGTAAATATTGAGATGTACACCATGATGATGAACAGCTTAATGTTTTAGGCGATGAAGTTGTTTTGGGATCTGCTGAAAGCAATCGTTTGAGAATTTGTGGACGCTATAATAAAGATATTGCAGCAATTATGCTGGGATATGTTGGTTTGGCGTGGGAATATGAATTTAGTGGAGATCCTAATGTCAGAGTTGCTGGCTTTGATGTTGGCGGTGCTGATATGAAGGGAGATACTGCTGTTGTAGAGTTAGGACTAAATCTTAATCCTAATAACACTAAATGGGATTTGAATTTAGGATTACAGGGTTACCTTGGCGCTCGAGAAGGCTTTAGCGGCAATATTCAGGCCAACTATAATTTCTAGAATATTTTAGTTAATGATTAAAAAGATGGAGAACATCCGGCAATGCATGATTGATAATGCAGTGCTAGGATGTTCTCTTTTGTTATGATGGTTGATAACATAACAGTAAAATGCTATTCTTTATAGTAGCAAATGTGTTATTTGTAAAATGTTGATACTATTAAGCCTTTATCTAGGAAGTGATTTTTATGCGTGATAAGATTTTTGCTTTTGCTAAGGCGCGTTATGATACAAATCCTGAATATTTGTGGGATTCAACACCAGAAGCTGCAGTGTTGCGTCACCGTCGTAATAGAAAGTGGTACGCTATTGTGATGTTGGTGCGCAAGTCAAGCTTAGGACTTGATGGTGAAGGTGAAAAATGGGTGGTCAATGTTAAGGCTGATGCTGATGATATTGAAAAAATTCCGTATTCTCCCGGCTTTTTACCAGGGTATCACATGAATAAAAAATATTGGATGACAATTCTACTAGATGGAAGTGTGTCTGAAGAGGTTATTTGTGATTTTATTTGCAAAAGCTATGAGCTAACAAAGTGAAGTGGTTGTTTTAGCAAGCATTTTTTAGAAAGAAATATTTGAAGGAGCGTTTATGAGTTTTTATAATGTTAATCTGCAAAGAGAAATTTTGCGAGAAAAGAGTGCTGAGATTTTAGCTGATATCCATAGATATATGGAAGCAAATGCTGTTGAAAAGTTTGCTGAAAATACTCCAATAGGGATAATACATGCTGTAGTTGGAAATATTTATCGTAATGCTTTTAAAAGTGAATTTGATGAAGTTGCTAAAATAGATGCAGCCCACGGAAAATTAGATTTAGCTAGGCACATATTAAATACCTGTTATTTGGATTAGAGGATGATTGATGAACTTATTTTCTAGTGAGTATTTACATAAAGCATTAAAGTATTTTTATGATTATGATAGTTTTAGGCAAGGTCAGGAGGAAATTATATCTGAGATTTTACAGAAGCGTCCTATTTTAGCGGTGCTTCCAACTGGTGCAGGCAAAAGCGTTTGTTTTCAGCTACCATCACTTTTGATGCCTGGCGTGACACTGGTTATTTCACCGCTTATTTCATTAATGAAGGACCAGGCGGAGTCATTGCGCAAACGAGAGATTCCTGCAGAGTATTTGGAAAGCGGTCTTACTACTAATGAGTATGGAAAAATATTATATGATACATTAAAAGGACGCTGTAAATTTCTATATGTTGCACCTGAACGCTTAGCTAATAAGCAGTTTTGTGATTTTGCTAAGCGTGCTAATATCACCATGGTGGCGGTTGATGAGGCTCACTGTGTGTCACAATGGGGACGCAGCTTTCGTAAGGATTATTATAATATTCCAGATTTTATTAACCAACTACCTCAAAAGCCTCTGATTGCAGCTTTTACTGCTACTGCTACAGCAGAGGTGCGTCAGGATATTTTAGAACGCTTGGGAGTGGGTGGCGCTAAGGTTGTAGTAACAGGCTTTGACCGTCCTAATCTTTTCTTTGGTGTTAAGCGTACAGATGATAAAAATCGTTCTATGCTGGAGTTTTTGAAAAAGCATGAGGGTGAATGTGGTATTGTTTATTGTGCTACTCGTGCCAAGGTAGAAAGCGTAACAGAGCTTTTGGTTAAGCAGGGCTATAGGGCTTTGCGTTATCATGCAGGACTTACAAATGAGGAGAGGCGTGATAATCAAAACTACTTTGTTTCCGGACGTGTGCCTATTATAGTAGCTACCAATGCTTTTGGTATGGGTATTGATAAGCCAGATGTACGCTTTGTGTTGCATTATAATATGCCTAAAGATTTGGAAAGCTATTATCAAGAGGCGGGCCGTGCCGGACGTGATGGTAAGGAGTCAGAATGTCTTTTGCTTTATGATAGAAGTGACACGAGAGTTAATGAATATCTTATTGGTCATGACCAGCCTGATCTTTCTGTAAAGAATAAGGAAATGCTGCTTTTGGAAAAAATGCTTAACTACTGTTATACAGGCAGCTGTTTGCGTAAATATCTTTTAAATTATTTTGGAGAGGATGCTCCTCGTCAGTGTGATAAGTGCAGCAATTGTGAGGCTAATAAAAATGTTTCATGGAGAAAATTTCTAAAGCTTTAAGTAAAACAGCTGGCTCTAGCTATTGTAGAACCAGCTGTACTTTTATTTTGATTTATAATTAGCAAGCCATTAAATCTTGTTTTGTGTTGAATAAGCAAACGGAGTAAACAGTGGGTGAATAATCAGACTGCTTACTCCGATTTTTGTTATGGTTATTTATTAAAATTTAATACCCTTCATATATTCCAAGACAAAGGTAATTGCTTTTACTGTAAGAGGAGCACATTTGTCATGGGGTTCGCCTTCCTGAAATTTACCGCCACGCAGCTCATAGCATTTTAATGAGCCTAAATAATTCTCCAGCTTTTCTGCAAAATCTATGGTTACAGCATTGATGCGAGGTCTATCCCAATTGTGGTATGCACCATAAATAGCGATGAACATGAGAGCACCCTTGTATAGACCGCATTGGTCACGTCTATCACGGTTTTCGATTACACCGTTCATAGCATCATAAACCTGTGGGCTTAAGGGATGATTATAGTAGTCACTAAGAGTATGGAGCATGGTTAAACCGCAGCTAAGACCTTGCTGCATAAAATATTTGTCAGCTTCCTCGCGCACGAAGGAAAGCTCTTTTTCTGTAAGCTTTTCCAAATGTGTTCCCTCCTGAAATATTTTAATTCATTATAAGTTTGAAAATATATAAGCCGTGCGCTCTGCTTTTACGCAAAGCACATGGCTTATGGTGACATAATTATTAAGTGTATACTACCTGTTAATCTGTTTGAAATAGGTGGTTATTCTATTTCAATTGTTTGACCAGGGTCAACTACAATTACTTTGCTAGGAGTAGTTTCTTCTACATAAGCCTTGTAGGCATAAACGTCCTGCTCAATTGGGGGCCAGGTATTGTAGTGAACGGGAATAACATATTTAGGCTTCAAGAATTTTGCTGCTAAAGCTGCGTCATTGGGGTCCATAGTAAAATTGCCGCCAATAGGAAGAACTGCGTAATCAAAAACGTCCAGCTCGGGTAAAAGCTGCATATCGCTAAAGAGTGCAGTATCGCCTGCAAAGTACAGTTTAGTGCCGTAAAAGTCTACTACAAAGCCACAAGCATGGCCACCAGCAACGCCACTGCCGTGGAACGCCATAGTTACACGTACTTTACCAAAGGGGAATTTAAAGGTGCCACCAAGGTGCATGCCATGAGCCTTGCAGCCTGCCTGCTCTGCTAATGCAGCAATTTCTGCAGTAGAAATAATGGTTGCATCGTTGGCCTTAGCAATTTCAAAGGCACTGCCTAAATGGTCAAAATGTCCGTGGCTGACAAAAATGTAATCAACCTTAATATCTTCAGGCTTTAAGCCTTCAGGGTTTCCGTCTAAGAAGGGGTCAAAAATAATAGCGGAATCATTTTTGGCTACTACGAAGCATGCATGGTTAATGTAATGAAATTTTGCTGTCATAAGTTTTACCTCCTTGTGCTTTAAACACTATACAGCTATATTATACAACATTATACAAATACTAGATACATTCTTATGTGAAATATGTGAAATATGTGAAACTCTTTCCTCATAAACTTTACACTTTGGCGTAAAATTGGTAAAATTGAGGCTATGAAAGTATTTTTTTGAGGAGTACATAATATGGGCTACAAATCTGTAACCGCTGCTGTTTTGGCAGCAGGCTTTTTATTTGCAAATATAACAGCTGTTCAAGCTAAAGAGGATAATAATGCTGCACGTGTGCAGACATATCCTGTCAGCAAGGGTATTGAAGGAAATAGCGACAAGCCTAAGGTTGGCAAGCTGATTATGCCAAAAAAGGAAGACGAGAAGCTTTCTGAAAGAGAAATGAAAAAGAAGCTTAAGCGTGAGGAAAAGCTGCGCAAGGAACGTGAGGAAAAGGCTGAAGAAGCTCGTAAGGAGCAAAAAAAGCTAGAGAAGAAGCGTTTGAAGCGTGAAGCTGAGCTGCGTCGTGAACAAGAAAAGCGTCAGCGTAAAGAGGCTGAGAAGCGTGAGGAGAAACGCCATGAAGCCGATAAGGAGCTGAAAAATGATAAGCAAAAGGTAGCAGAGGGTACTGCACGCTCTATGGCTGACAAGCAGGCTATGGTGAAGGATTCTGCTTCTAAGGTAGTAGAGTTTGAGGATAAGCTTTATTTTAAGGGAGTACAGCTGCCAGATGATTATCAGCAAATTAATATTTATGGTGAGGCAGTTGCCACTAAAGGTCAGGCAGTACGCCTGATTAAAGAAAAAAATCCTAATGTACATTTGATGTGTAGTATTGAAGAGCTGGTTGACTTATATTGGATTGAAGCAGAGCGTGAGGGTGTGCGACCTGATTTGGCTTTAGCGCAATCATTAGTAGAAACTGGCTTCTATCGTTACGGTGGAGACGTTGACCATAATCAAAATAATTTTTGTGGCTTAGGAACGACTGGTGGCGGTGTAAAGGGCGCATCCTTTAAAACTCCGGAGTTAGGTGTGCGTGCTCACATTCAGCATTTACTGGCGTACACTCAAAAATCTCGTCCTAAGACAAAGATTGTTGACCCACGCTATGAAATTGCCCACAGCATTCGTGTGGAGCGTGGCGTTGTAGACACTTGGTATGGCTTAAATGGCACCTGGGCTATGGGTGGCTTGTATTGCGAAAAGATAATGGTTATGTACCAAAACATGCTGGCAATGGATGCTCATGATGTGGAGCTCAAAAAGCCTGAGCCTAAAGACGACAAGAAAGAGAAGAAGTCCAAGAAAAAAGGCAATATTCGCGAAAGAATTCAAAAGATTTTAGATGAAGGAAAAGAGTAGGGATACCTCTCAGTCAGCTTCGCTGACAGCTGCCTTTAAAAGGGTGAGTCTTACCTGCGAGTTAACTTTAGCTTTTTCCTTTACGGGATAAGGTGGTATTTCCGTAGGCGAAGAGAGATTTCTGGTGAATTAGTATATAGGAGGTTTTTTTATGCATATTGTTCTGGTTGAGCCGGAGATTCCGGGTAATACAGGTAATATTGCGCGTTTATGTGCTGCAACAGGTATTCATCTGCATTTGGTACGTCCTCTGGGGTTTTCTGTTGAGGATAAATATTTAAAGCGCGCAGGACTTGATTATTGGCATTTAGTAGATATTCATTACTATGACAGTGTTTATGAGGTTTTGGAAAAGTATAAGGATAATTCCAAGTTTTTACTGACTACTAAAGCTCATAAATCCTATAGTGATGTTAAATATGATGAAGATAGTTTGCTGATTTTTGGCAAGGAAACTGCTGGCCTGCCCGAAAAGCTGCGTAATGAATATCCTGAGGGCTGTGTACGCATTCCTATGCGTCCAGAGGCACGTTCTTTGAATTTGTCTAATTCTGTTGCAATTGTAGCCTATGAGGCAATGCGTCAGGTAAATAATTTTGCTGACTTATCCTTATATGGCAATGAATATGTAGAAGATTAATTATTAGGAGAGCTAATTTATGATTATTATTAAAGAATTTGATTTTGACGCTGCTCATTATCTGCCAGCCTATAACGGCAAGTGCGAGCATCTCCATGGTCATACCTATAAGCTGGTGGTAAAGGTTGAGGGAACTCCTGACCACGAAGGTATGGTTATTGACTTTATTAAGCTGAAAAACCTTGTTAAAGAGCATGTATTGGTGCATTTAGACCATGCTTGCATTAATGATGTTATTCCCGTGCCCTCTGCAGAAAATATTTCTGTTTGGGTTTGGAATAAGCTTGAGGATTTGCTGAAGAGTGACCACTATCATCTGTACGAGGTAGAGGTTTGGGAAACCCGCACTAGCGGTTGTGTTTATAGAGGTGAATGATTTGAAGGACGTTCAAAGTGAGAAGGATTTGCGTTGTATTCCGTTGAAGCACGTTGGTATTAAGGATTTACGTTGGCCTATAGAGTTGAAGGATAAGCAGCATGGTACTCAGCATTCTGTTGCCAAGGTTACCTTGGCTGTTGATTTGCCTCATGATATGCGTGGTACTCACATGAGTCGTTTTGTAGAGTGCCTGCAAAGCCTGGGACCTGTTGGACTAAATGAGATTGAAGGCATTTTAGACAAGCTAAAAGAGCATTTACAGGCGGAGAAGGCCTTTATGAAGCTAGAGTTTCCGTATTTTATTACTAAAAAGGCTCCTGTTAGTGGTATGAATGCGCCTATGGATATTGATTGCGTTTATCGTGCCGAGAAGGGTAAGGAGTTTAAGCTGAAGATTGAAGCTGTTATTCCTGTGCAAACCTTGTGCCCCTGCTCTAAAGAGATTAGCGCCTATGGTGCTCATAACCAAAGAGCTTTTGCTCATATTGATATTGAAGCTAATGAGATGGTATGGCTGGAGGAGCTGGCCCAGGTTGCTGACGAGGCTGCCAGTGCTCCTGTTTTTGGCCTTTTAAAACGTCCTGACGAGAAGTATGTGACTGAGCATGCTTACGAAAATCCTCGTTTTGTTGAGGATGCAGTCCGCGAGATTGCTTTGCGTTTAGAAGCAGATAAGCGTATTACCTGGTATAGAGCAGAGGTTGAGAGTGTGGAGAGCATTCATAATCACAACGCCTTTGCGGTTGTAGAAAAGAGTGATAGATAATGTTGATTAAGGTTAATAAGGAAATGCTGGGTAATGCTTTAGCTAGTATTAATGTACATCCTGACAGTGTTCCTATTTTTACAAATAAATCAGAAATAATTCCTTTCAAGCTAGTGCAGGTACGTACTCCTGCTGCTAATATTTTGAAGCAGGAAATGCTTGCTGCAGGTGGTGATGCTGCGGTTCCAGTAGGTGCAGTGGTTAATGCTGAGCGTTATGTTGATGTTTTGCTTTTAGGTACCAAAAAGCACTACAATCTGCTGCTGAAAAAACTGGAGCAAATGACTTATTTTGGTTTAAAGCAGATTGGCGAAGAGTTAGCTGCAGCTTTAGGAGAAAATAAGGTCTTTACTACCTTGGCTGATGGCAGAGTTTTGAAATATGATAAAATGAGTGTTATGGGTATTTTGAATATTACTCCGGACTCCTTTTATGCAGGCTCTCGTGTACCTGTTTTAGATTCTGTAATTGAGCGTGCAGGCCAAATGCTTGCTGCTGGTGCTGATATTCTGGACATTGGCGGCGAATCAGCTCGTCCGGGCAGCGATAGTGTTGATGGCGTTGAAGAAAGACGTCGTGTGCTTCCTGTAATTGAGGCTTTGCGCAAGGAATATCCTAATGCGGTATTATCTGTGGATACTTATCGTGCAGATACTGCAGAGGCGGCGTTGGCTGCTGGTGCAGATATTATTAATGATATTAGTGCTATGGAGGCTGATCCTAATATGGCTGACGTAGTAGTAAAAACAAAGGCACCTATTATTTTAATGCATATGCGTGGCACTCCGAAAAATATGCAGCAAAACTGCCAATACGACAATGTTGTGGAAGAGGTTGCTGTATATTTAGCACAACGTGCACAGCTTTTAAGAGAAAAAGGCGTTGGTGCTGATAAGATTATTTTGGACCCAGGCATTGGCTTTGCTAAGAACGTAGAGCAAAACCTGCTCTTAATGCGTGATTTGCATAGCTTGACAAGCTTTGGTTATCCTGTTCTTTTAGCATCCTCTAGAAAAAGTACCATTGGTGCTGTTTTAGGTGGTGTGCCTGCTGAAGAACGCTTGGAGGGTACTGTGGCAACTAGCCTGCAGGCTGTTTATGCAGGCGCTCACATGATTCGTGTCCATGATGTGAAAGAGAATCTGCGAGCAGTACGTATGCTGGAGGCAATTCTATGTCCCAAGGCATATTAAAGCATACTGCTTTTGTGGCATTAGGAAGCAACTTAGGTGATAGACAAGGTAATTTAAACCGTGCTGTAGAGCTATTGCAGCAGCATGGTGTAGAGGTCCTTAAGGTGTCTACATTTATTGAAACTGAGCCCTATGGAGTTACAGACCAACCACGCTTTTTAAATGGCGCCTGTATGGTAAAAACCGAGTTAAGTCCTTTAGAGCTTTTACGATTACTGTTATCTGTGGAAAAGGAAATGGGACGCGTACGCTTGCGTCATTGGGGCGAGCGTAATATTGACCTTGATTTATTGCTTTATGAGGGCGTTATAATGGATACCGAGGAGCTACGCTTGCCGCATCCAGATATGGCTAATCGTGATTTTGTTATGCTGCCTTTGGCTGAATTAGCGCCTAGCTTGATACATCCTGTTCTTCAAAAGACAATGCAAGAATTGGCAGAAAAATTTATATAATGTTAAATAAAGAATGCTGCACATCCAAGTGATAGTGCAGCATTTTTGCTTAAAAAGATTATTTATGGTTGTTTTGCAAGTAATTCTTATGTTAGTAATAGTTTATTCTAGATATGATGAATTTGTGGGAGCTGGTACTCAGGCTTTGGGTAATTTAAAATTGCAGGAATTTGATTTCGGTTTGTAGAACTATTATATATAATATTGTAATTTAATGAGCGCAGGAAGGGAGGCTTCCCATGGCTATTGTAGATAAAATTTTAGATTTGTTTAATGGTGATAAAAATGATAATGACAAGCTGCAAAAATCTGGAGAAATTGAGCAGGATTTAAAGAAAAGAGCAGCTTTAAAGTGGGATGAATATGAAAAAACCAAGGTGCGTTTAGCACTAATTGGTCAGCCTGGCGCAGGCAAGTCCAGCATTATTAATTCTTTGGTTGGCACAAAGCTTTTTCCTGTGGGTGTATATACTGATACTACAATTACGGCACAGGAAAAGGAGTATGGTGGATTAATTATTACGGATTTGCCAGGATATGGTACTGCTCGTTTTCCACTTGATGCTTGGATAGATGAATTTAAGCCAGAACAGTACGATATGTATCTTTTTGTTTTTGATGGTAAGCTACATGAGGCGGACAGCCAGCTTTTTCAATATTTGGAAAAATGGCAGCAAGAGCGTCAGCATCCTTTCTTTTTGGTGCGCAATAAAGAGGACCAAATTTGGGATGATGAAAAAACCTTGGAGCATCTTAAAGAGGAAATTCAGGCTGACGTGCGTTCCTTGTTAACTGACGAAGAAACTCCAATTTTCTTTACCAGCTGTCGTCACCAAACTGGTATTGAAGCGTTGAAGCGTGCTATTTATAAAATGGATTTTGATGAGGTGAAAAAGTCCAAGCTAGTATCCTCCTTTAAGGCTACTTGTTTAGAGGATTTGGACCGTAAATGCGCTATTTGCAGAGATAATTTGGATATGTACGCCTATGCAGCGGCTGCCAACGGTCTTAATCCATTACCAGGTGTGGATATCAGCGTTGATTTAGGCGTGTTTTATAGTATGCTGAAGGATATTCGTGAAACCTTTGGAATTAGGGATGAGCAAAAGATAAAGCGCTATGAGATTTTAGGTCCAACAGCTAAAAAGCTCATTGATGAGGTTTGTCAGTACATGGTAGAAAACTATGCTAACAAGCTGCTTATGGAGCTGGCCAAGGTCTTTGGTAAAAAGTTTACGGAAAAGCAGTTTACCAAGCTTATTCCCTTAGTTGGCAATGTTGCTTCGGCACTTTTAGGTGCAGCCATGACTCGTAAGGTTGGTGAAAAGTACATTGACGATTGCTATGAGCTTTCTAAGATGATTATGGAGCATACTATCGAGCAAAAATAAGATGAATTTAATGTGAGTTGCTGGACATGGGATATAATTTTATGAGTTTAATGCTCAATCTATTATTGCTTGCTTTAAGTGTTGTACTAAAGCGATTTTTAGTATATAGGATGAAAATAAAACAAATGGATTCTACATTAGTAGAAATGTGGCTGAATGGTGCTATTATTGTTTCCAGTATACTTCTTTTAATTAGTGTATATAGAATTGTTAAATCATCTATGTTTTGAAAGATGCGTAATATTAATTGGTTTTTATCTGTTGTGTTTGTAGAAATATATTGCCATACCAATCATAATCACAGTCATACCTAAGAATTGCTGCAAAGAAATGGCTTCGTTTAGAATAATGTAGGCAAGGATGCAGGTACCAATTGGTTCACCTAAAATAGCCATTGTAACGGCAGAGGCGGGCAAATTTTTGAGAAGCAGGTTAAAAACAAATTGACCTCCAATAGTGGAGATAATTGCTAAGCCAAAGAATGCTTGCCAAGTTGCTGCAGTATAACCAATAAAAGCATTACCAATAAGTGTGATATAAGCCAAAAGAACCATAGCGCTTATTAAATAGCTTAGGACAGAATATGTAATGGCAGAGGTTTCCTGACGTACTTTTTCACCTAAGAAAAAATAAAGCGCTATAATTCCGCCTGCTAAAAACGCAAGAACGTCACCAAATAGGCTTTGGCCACTAATTTGAAAATCTCCCCAGCCTATAATTAGACAGCCTGCTAAAGCTATTGTGCAACCGATGATGGCATTTCTTGTTACGCTTTTGTTACTGATAAAGCGATCTAATGCCAAGGAAAATAAAGGCTGTAGACATACAATCATGGTGGAGCTAGCTATAGATGTAAAGCTTAAGGATTCAAACCACAGAACATAGTGCAAGGCTAAAAATATGCCTGCCGCTGTGATTTGCTTCCATTGGTCGGAGTGCAGATTCACTAATTCTTGTCGCGCTGTTTTATTAAAGGCTAGAAGAGGAAATAGCATTAAGCCTGCAATTAATAATCTATAAAAAGCAATAACAGCAGATGGTGCATCAGCAAGCTTGACAAAAATCGCGGAGGTAGATAATGCGAAAACTCCGGCAAAAAGAATAAGATAGGTTGTTGTTTTAGAATACATGAAATCTCCTAATTATACAGTAGTTTTATTTAAGCGAAATACTTATGGTACTTACTATACAGCATAGGCCGTTAAAGTACAAGAAAGAGTGTTAATATAGTAAAAAACCTCCAACTCTTAGTAAGAAACTAAGATAGTTGGAGGTTAGCTTTTTTATTGAATGTTTAGCTATTATTTTCTGCCAGGATAAGCCTTCAGTGCTTCACCAAGGATGTAAATTGCTTTTTCCAGGTCTTGGCAGTTAAGAACGTAAGCCAGACGAGCTTCGTTAACGCCAGTGCCAGGAGTGCTGTAGAAGCCGTTGCCAGGAGCGAACATTACGGTTTCGCCGTCGATGTCAAAGTTTTCCAGTGTCCAGATTGCAAATTTTTCTGCATCATCAACAGGTAGGCTTGCCATTACATAGAATGCACCTTTAGGATCAGAAGCTTTTACGCCAGGAATTTTAGCCAGTGCGGTGGAAATTGTGTCACGACGGTTTTTGTACTCTTGGTTTACTTCTTCCAGATAGCTTACAGGAGTAGTATAAAGTGCAGCAGCACCAACCTGTTCCAGAATAGGAGCACACAGACGACCTTGGCATGCTTTGATTAGCTCAGCACCAAATGCTTTGTTTTTGCTTACAATGCAGCCAATACGGGCACCACATGCGCTGTAGCGTTTAGAAACAGAGTCAATGATAATCAGGTTGTTTTCCAGCTCCTTCATGGTACCAAAGCTGCGATATGCGCCGTCATATACAAATTCACGATAAACTTCGTCTGCAATCAGCGCCAGGTCATATTTCAGAACCAGACGAGCAATGATGTCCATTTCCTCTTGAGTGTACACAACGCCAGTAGGATTGCCTGGGTTGGTCAGCAGGATTGCTTTAGTTTTTTCGTTGATGTGTTTTTCAATTTCTTCTTCAGAGGGAAGATGATAGCCGTTTTCAACACTGGTTTGTACAGCATTTACTTTTGCGCCAAACTCCTTAGCGAAGGTAGTATAGTTAGCGTAGTAGGGCTCAAATACCATGATTTCATCTTCAGGATCACACAAAGCCATAACTGCAAAAATCAGGGCCTCGCTGCCGCCATTGGTAACGAAGATGTCTTCAGTAGTGAAGTCCATACCTTTTTCGTTGTAGTATTTTGCAATAGCATCCAAAAGGAACTTTTCTCCCTTGGAGTTGCCGTAGGCGATTACAGGAGCATTGTATTCACGAATGCTGTCCATGAATTGTGCCGGAGTTGCAATATCCGGTTGACCAATATTCAGATGATATACCTTTTTGCCAGCAGCTTTGGCTGCATCTGCATAAGGAGTGAGCTTTCTAATAGGAGAAGTAGATAAATTTTGAATGCGTTGAGAAAGTTTCATAGTACGGAACCCCTTGCTTTTATTTTAATTTAGCAGATATACTGCGTAAGAAGTATTATAGCATACTTTATTTAAAAATTGGTGTATACATTTTAAAATTTGAATTTCGTTCTTAAAGTACTTTCAATGTGTAAACTTACTAACACATTTTGACTAATAATCACATTCTAAGTTTATAAAAAAGGTATATAAGGGTTTTGCCAGGAAAATAGTACGTGCCTTTACATAGGATAGGGTTATGTATTTTGTTGTTGACTTTTACTCTGTAGGGGAATATAATGAACAATATATCTAAATTCTGTGAAGCGGAGTAGTAGTCAACAAAGGATTGTCAGAAAGTTGGCGGTTGATGCGAGCCAACAACCTAAGCTGATGAACTCACCGTGAAGAAGCCGTAAGGAAATGTGCGGACGTGAAGCTGCGTGAAAGTAAATTGAGTGGCGGTCAATGACCGCAATCAGGGTGGTACCGCGAAAGAACTTCGTCCCTGCTTTAATTACAAGCTGATTGTAATTAGGGTGGGGCTTTTTTATTGCCCCAACACTCTTACAAATCAGTAACTATCAATTTATTATATTTTAGGAGGCAGATCAATGCTTAACGAAAAGTATGCTCCCCATGACATTGAAACCAAATGGCAAAAATACTGGGAAGAAAACAAAACCTTCAAGGTAGAAATTGACAAAAACAAGCCTAAATCCTACGTTCTGGAAATGTTCCCGTACCCCTCCGGCAATCTGCATATGGGTCACGTGCGCAACTACTCCATCGGTGACGTAATTGCTCGTTTCCGTACTATGAAGGGCTATGATGTTCTTCATCCTATGGGATGGGACTCCTTTGGTATGCCCGCAGAAAATGCTGCAATTAAACATGGCATCGCTCCGAAAAAATGGACTCTGGAAAATATTGCTAATATGACCCGTCAGCTGAAACAATTGGGTCTGTCCTATGACTGGGACCGTGAAGTAGCAACCTGCAAGGAAGATTACTACAAATGGACCCAATGGTTCTTTGAGCTGTTCTACAAACGTGGTTTGGCTGTAAAAAAAGAATCTGCAGTTAACTGGTGCGACACCTGTAATACCGTTCTTGCTAACGAGCAGGTAATTGATGGCAAATGCTGGCGCTGTGATCACACTGTACAAAAGAAGAACCTGTCCCAATGGTTCTTTAAAATTACTGACTATGCTGATGAGCTGCTGAAGGATTTGGACCTGTTGGAAGGCTGGCCTGAGCGCGTACGCACCATGCAACGTAACTGGATTGGTCGTAGCGAAGGCTTGGAGTTTAACTTTGAAATTCCTGCACTGAATGACAAGGTTGCAGTTTATACCACTCGTCCTGATACTGCTTTTGGTGTAACTTTTATGGCACTGGCTGCAGAGCATCCCTTGCTGGAAAGAATTTGTGAAAACAATCCTAAAGCTGAAGAAATTAAGGCTTTCTGCGAAAAGGTTAAAAACCAATCTGAAATTGAGCGCACCTCCAGTGAATCCGAAAAAGAAGGTATCTTTACTGGTGTATACTGCATCAACCCCTTCACTGGCCGTAAGGTTGAAATGTGGGTAACCAACTATGTTCTGTACGATTATGGTACCGGTGCTGTAATGGGCGTTCCTACTGGTGACCAACGTGACTGGATGTTTGCAGATAAATATGGTATTGATAAAATCGTTACCATTTGCCCCGTTGGCAAAGAGCTGAAGCTGGAAGAAATGACCTGTGCCTACGAAGAAAAAGAAGGTATGCTGGTTAACTCTGGTAAATTTACTGGTATGGAAATGCACGAAGCAATGTCTGCAATTATGGACGAAGCAGAGGCCCAAGGCTTTGGTAAGCGTCGTGTAAACTATCGTCTGCGCGATTGGCTCATTAGCCGTCAACGTTATTGGGGTGCTCCGATTCCTATTATTTATTGCCCTCACTGCGGCGAGGTTTTGGTTCCTGAAGAAGAGCTGCCTGTTCGTCTGCCTGAAGAAGTAGACTTTAATGCAGGTGCTAAATCTCCGTTGGCAACCAATGAAAGCTTCCTCCATTGCAAATGCCCCAAATGCGGTGCTGACGCAGTTCGTGAAACCGATACCATGGACACATTCCTGTGCTCCTCTTGGTACTATCTCCGTTACACTGATCCGAAAAATACTAAACTACCCTTTGATAAAGATGCTAACATGTATTGGGGTCCTGTTGATCAATATATTGGCGGTATTGAGCATGCTATTCTGCATTTGCTCTATTCCCGCTTCTTCCTCAAGGTTCTCCGTGATGCAGGCTTAGTTGATTACGCTGAACCCTTCAGCAACCTGCTGACTCAAGGCATGGTAATTAAAGACGGCGCTAAAATGAGTAAATCCTTGGGTAACGTTGTTTCTCCTGAAGAAATTCTGGAAAAATACGGTGCTGATACTGCACGTCTCTTCATCCTCTTTGCCGCTCCGCCTGAAAGAGAGCTGGAGTGGAGCGATAAGGGCGTAGAAGGCTCCTTCCGTTTCCTGAATCGTGTATGGCGTATTGTATACGGCTTTATGCCTGAAATCGAGCAAAAGGTTACCAGCTATGATCCTGCAACCCTCAGCGAAGCTGATAAGGACCTGCGTCGTGTTCTGCATAGCACCATCAAAAAGGTTACTGCAGATATTGATGTTCGTTTCAACTTCAACACTGCAATCAGCTCTATGATGGAATTGGTTAACGCTCTGTATGCATACAAGGAGGCTGTAGCTGCTCCTAATGCTGGTTTAGTATATGAAGCAACCTCTGCTTTGGTTAAGATGCTGGCGCCCTTCGTTCCTCATATGTGCGAAGAGCTGTGGGATGGTGCTTTTGATCCTACTACAAGTGTACACACCCAAAGCTGGCCTGAATACGATGAAGATGCACTGAAGGTTGACAACATCGAAATCGTTCTTCAAGTAAACGGCAAGGTTCGTGGACGTTTAGTAGTTCCTGCAGCAGCAACTAAAGAGGAGCTGGAAAAAATTGCTATGGAAGATGCAAATGTTAAGGCTCACATCGGTGATGCAACTGTTCGCAAAGTAATCTGCGTGCCTGGTCGTCTGGTTAATGTTGTTGCAAAATAAGTAGTACCAAAAAGTAAGCATTATAGCGTTTCATAACGAAGCCAAGTTGTTTAAAATACAGTAAGGATTATTGGTTGTTCGAGTAGTTGGAACAACCAATACCTATGCTGTTTCTAATAGTTAAGAAGCTAAGATGAAATATAAGTGTTTTTTCATTAAATTAGCTAAATTAATATGATATCTGCAGCAAAGCAGTGCTCTTCTATTAAAAAATTGGAATGGCACATGCTTGTCTGTTTGAGTAGTAAAGTTGGAAATGCTGAGGCTTTTCCTTGAAGTAGTACAAGATACAAGAAGTATTTATAGCTATTCCAGGGAGAAGTGTCTCAAAAAGTGTGCAAATTATTAAAAGAGTCTCTGGAAAAGAAGTTTTTCAGAGACTCTTTTTTGCTTTTGTGGATAAATTCTCCGTACTGGTTATGCGCAATGTATATTTTTGCATTTATAGTTTAAGCTACATATGGGATTTTAAAAAACTTATATTCAAGTGTTTTGTTAAAATGCTTTACGTAAATATATACGATGTTTATAGCATGTAATTGGAGGATGAACAATGGGAAATAGAGCGAAAAAGCTTATTATGTTATGTGTTCTTTTAGCAGGCTGTGCCTTGACCGGCTTTTATACATATTCTACAGAGGAAAATAACGAAGCTGATGTTAAGCAGCTGATTGCTATGAATAAGGAGGCTGCTCAGGAGCAAACTTCAAGGACAATGAAGATTTATGTTAGTGGTGCAGTGATGGCACCGGGGATTTATGATATTCCCTTTGGTGTGCGTGCATATGATGCTGTAGCTGCCGCTGGTGGGATGACTGATTATGCTGATGCAGACCGAGTGAATTTAGCCAAAAAGCTAAAGGATGGTGATCATGTAAATGTTCCTGCTATGAAAAATTCTAAAAGCAGAGGCAGGGAAGCTAATACAGCTACACGTACTATAGGTAGAAAAAACGATACAGTGAATGTTCAAGCCTATAATGAGCAAAATACATCATCCGTAATAAACATTAATACTGCTGACCAAAAAGAGCTGGAGAGTTTGCCAGGGATTGGTCCTGCAATGGCCAAACGTATCATATCTGAACGGAACAAGCAGTCCTTTAATAGTGTTGATGATTTGCTACGCGTAAAGGGGATTGGCTCGGCTAAGCTAGCAAAGCTACGAGATAGAGTGAAGGTAAACTAAATGCTACTATACTTTGGCGTAATTTTATTTTTGATAGGCAATTTTACTGGATTGGAAATAGATGTCTTCAACAGTATTAAGCTTTTATGGATAAGCTTAGCATTAACTTGTTTGTTAGTAGCTGTATTGTGGCGAAGAAAAGAGGTATTAAATATTTGTGTTTGCTTGTTTTTTCTCTGTCTAGGTATCTTTAATGGCAGTAGAGTTGGGATATCTGCGGAGGATAAGCTAAAGCCATATTTTGGCCAACAGATAACAGTACAAGGAAGGATTGATGCTGCAAGCATAAAGGAGCAGAGTAACGGTTACAGCCTTATTTTGAATTGTCAGCAGTTGGCAGTAGAAAATAAAGCTATAGAATATGATGGCTCGTTACGATTATTTATAGATAAAAAGCAGCTTTCACTAGAAAAGCAGCCTTTAGGAGTTGTTGTCATAAATGGTAAATTAGAACATATGACATACTTTAGTAATCCGGGGTCCTTTGATGGAAGGCTATGGAATAGAATACATCATATTGGCGGACGCCTGCAGAAGGCAAGGCTTATTATAATGAAAGAGGAAATAAGACTTATGGATGAGGCTGCTTTGCTAAATAAGGAGCTGCGTGCTAAATTTGCAGAGCAGCTAAAGCCAGAAGCTGCTTTATTGTTAAGTGGCATGGTGCTAGGTGGTGCTGGATTAGATGAGGAAACAAGGGATATCTTTGCTATTAACGGTATGGCGCATATATTGTCTGTATCTGGTGCGCATTTAGTACTTTTAAGTAGCTTATTAAGCATTGTTTTGCATCCAATTTCAGGACGTTGGCGTAAACCACTTATTTTATTGCTGTTGCTGTGCTATGGAGCCTTATGCGGCTTTAAACCACCTGTTTTGCGTGCATTATGTATGAGTGCGGTTACTTTGTATGGTGGTAGTGGTGGAGAACGAGGTTTGTTGTTAGGCTTTACTGCGGTAGCACTTTTATTGTTTGAGCCATTATGGCTATTGGATTTAGGCTTTCAGCTTTCCTTTTTAGCAGTTGCAGGCATAATTTGGCTGCAGCCTAAATGTAAACAGCTTTTAAATAAGATGCTGCCAGAATATCTTAGTGAAATTTTAGCAGTAACTATGGCAGCTCAGCTGGCTGTTTTACCATTGGAAATTGCTAATTTTCATCAGGTATCTGTTATTTCTATGATTAGTAATTTACTTCTAGTGCCTGTTTTGGAGCTATGCGTTTTACTAGCAATTGTTGGATTAGGACTAAGTGCTTTACCGTTTTATCATTTTGCTCTTGAGCAATATCTATTTGTAGTTACTGACTTCTTGGTAAAGCAAATTATGGTGCAGGCTGCTTGGTTAGCAAATTTACCGTTCAGTACAGTTGTTATAGGTTCAATGTCTATTAATACAGATTTTGGTTTTCAATCAGCAAATCATTCTGGTTTATTTGCTTCAATGACAAGTTGTATTTATAACGCATGGTCAATATTTATAAAAGACGGAATAGCACTAGCTTGTTGTGCAATTTACTATGTATGGGTTTTGGTATGGGCTGATGTTCCATTTTCACTGTATTTATCCAATAGGCAAAGAAGCTATATCTTATTGATATGCAGTTGTACTTTAGCTATGGCTTTGTTTTGGTCACGTTTTGCACCTCAGCCACTAGCTGTATACTTTTTAGATGTTGGTCAGGGAGATTGTGCTGTAGTAGTAACACCTAATAGCTTTAGCGAAAAAAGAAAAATAATCGTTTTTGACACTGGTGGGTTGAAAAATTATTCAACAGGCAGCAAAATTTTGGCACCTTTTTTGCGTACATTAGGTAGCAAGGAAATAGATGTGCTTGTTTTAAGCCATTATGATTTTGACCATGTAGGCGGAGCTAATGGTTTGGCACGAGTATGTAATGCCAAACTGGTTATTTTACCCAAGGAGGTAATGACTAACGAAAGTGAAAAGCTGATTCTCACTATGGCGAAGCATTGGCGAGGCTGTAATTTTGTAGCGGCGGAAAAAGGTATGAAATATAGCTTTAACAATGATGATGGTAAGATAACATCTACTTCAAAGCCAAGTACTTTTGGCAACGCTTTAGCTATGGCCAAGAATGAGGCAGTTAAGCAAAGTGATGCAGATAATTTACTTGATGCTGGCATTTGTGCTGATGATAAGAAAAAGGACCATAATACTGAGAAATATAATGATGGCGTGCTGTTGAAAATAATAGATGTGCCGGATAGATTAACGAAAGGCAATGAAGCCAGCACAGTTGCGGAAATAAGCTATAAAAAATATAAGCTGCTTTTTACCGGTGATTTAGATGAAAAGAGAGAGGAGCTATTGAATCGTCTTGATAGGTATGACGTGCTTAAGGCAGGCCATCATGGCTCACGTTATAGCAGCAGTGATTTTTTCTTAAATCAGGTGCGGCCCCAAATAACAGTAATCTCCTGTGGTTTGAATAACCGCTTCGGACATCCGCATCAGGAAGCATTGGAACGCTTTGCGTTTTATGGCAGCAAGGTGCTAAGAACGGATAAAAGTGGCTGTATTAAGCTGGTATTTGA
>Glacier_p1__coassemble_176_pt1 | contig 68185 bp, 71 predicted proteins | sample Glacier_p1__metabat2_high_PE_010 | metagenome-assembled genome bin Glacier_p1 | reverse complement strand
ATTGTTCAGTTTTCAAGGTTCGTTGTCGTCATGTCCTGACGACTTGTTTATAATAACACTACATTTCGAAAGTGTCAACACCTTTTTTACAACTTTTTTACTATTTCTTTGCAAAACACACGGAACGGTTGGCAAACAAACTATATTGAAATCAAGCTATATAAGCATCAAAAAAAAATATAAAAAATTTATTAAATATTTTTTAAACTATAGTCAGAAACGGCGTTCAAATTAAAATTCGAACGCCGTTTTAAAACAAATTTATTATTTTTCGTAGGTAAAGTTATTGATATGCGGACGCAGATCATCACCCTGTTGTGCCTCTGCGCTAAGAACAGCTTGTACAATAATAGCATTTTCCAAGCGTTTCTTTTGCAGCTTACAACCATATTCGTAGGGCTTTGTAATATCGCCATTAATCAAATCAGCATTAGCATGACAACCACCACTGCAGAAGAAGCGTGCCCAACACTTGCTGCATTCCGGTTTGGTCATAACATGAGTATGACGGAATTTTTGTACCAAATCAGGTTTCACAACACCTGTTTCCAAAGTACCCAGCTTGTATTGCTCACGACCTACAAATTGATGGCAGGGGTAAATATCACCATCAGCAGTTACAGCAAAATATTCATGGCCAGCACCACAGCCAGCTAAACGTTTTGCAACGCAGGGACCATTATCCAGAGCAACATTGAAGTGGAAGAAATCAAAACCCTCTCCAGCACGACGTTTTTCCAGATATGCGCGTGCCAATTTATCATATTCATCATAAATAACAGGCAGGTCATCTTCTGTCAGAACCCAGGGATCATCAATACCTACAACTGGTTCCATAGAAATTTCCTTACCAACCTTCGCCATATCCAGTACGTCCTTACAGAAGTGAGTGCTGAAATGGGTATAGGTACCACGCAGGTAATAGTTCTTACCCTCGCGGCTATCAATTACCTTTTTGAAATTGCGTACTGCAACATCATAGCTGCCACTCTTATTGGGGAACGGACGCATTGCGTCATGAGTTTCCTTGCTGCCATCAAGGCTAAGCACCAGCATTACGCGATTATCATTGAGGAACTTAATATTTTCGTCATTGAGCAAAGTGCCGTTAGTGGTTAAAGTCAGCTTAATATTCTTGCCAGTCTCTTTTTCACGACGACGTACATACTCAACAATATGAGTTACAACAGGCCAGTTCATCAGCGGCTCGCCGCCAAAGAGATCCAGCTCTAAATTATGACGTTTTTTACTGCCTTCAATAGCAAACTCTACAGCCTTTTCTGCAGTTTCCTTACTCATCAGCTGACGGCAGCCACCAAAGGAGCCAGTGTCAGCAAAGCAATAGCCACAACGCAGATTGCAATCATGAGTTACCAACAGGCACAGAGACTTAACAATAGGCTTTTCAGCGAAGGTAGCAGGAACATCAAAGGCAGGGCTAAAAAGCAGTTCCTCATCCTGCAGCTCATGCATTTCCGCTAAAGCATCACGTAAATCCTCTTCACTATATTTATCTTTTAAAGCAGCCAATGCCTCTTCATCATTGCTGCCGTTATAATAATCAAGCAGGTCATAAATAACATCGTCAACCAGATGAACGGCGCCGCTGTTTACATCGAGCACCACCATATAGTCGTCCAAACGCATTTTATGTATCAGCATATGTGTCCACCTTTCCAAACAGTAAAACAGCTCCCTGCAACAAACAGGGAGCTGCATTGCATTATAAATTAAAAATTATTTGCTGTGTTCGCAAACTTGGTTGCCAACGGTGCAAGAGGTTTTGCAAGCGGATTGGCAGGAAGCCGGGCACTCGCCGCAGCCGCCGGAACGCAGAGTTTTCTTCAGCATAGCTTTATTAACAGTGGTAGTATGTTTTCTCATCGTAATCCCTCCAGTTATAATATATAGATTGCTTATATTATTTTACCTTGTTTTCCACTTATTTGCAAGCAGTTTTTACAAGCATAGCAAACAAAGCATATTTAACGATTTTTTCAAACTTTTTTAGCTAATCTTTTGCTATAATTATAAAAAGAATGATTTTGGAGGAAAGTAATGAACAAAAAACGCATAACTTTATTTATCATAGCTTTAGGTTTTCTATCCTTTGGCATATATAACGGAGATTGCAAGGCTGTGCTCAGCAAGGCAGCAACTATCTGTCTTGAATGCATTGGAATAGGCTAATCCATTATGAAACGTAAGCTAATCCAATTCTTCACTACATTCCTCTACAACGCTAATTTATCAGGCTTTCTTCAAGGCAAAATTTATCGTGGTCCTCTAAAAAGCGTTTGTGTCCCTGGTCTTAACTGCTATTCCTGCCCTGGTGCCTTAGGTGCTTGTCCTTTAGGCTCACTCCAAAGCTCGTTTAGCGGTGTCTTTTTAAAAATTCCATTTTATGTCATTGGTACAATCATGCTTTTCGGCCTGCTTTTAGGTCGTCTTATTTGTGGCTGGGGTTGCCCATTTGGTTTAGTACAGGAGCTTTTATACAAGCTGCCTACACCAAAGCTTCAACGAAATGAATTTACCAAAAAGCTAAGTAGCCTCAAATATCCTATTGGTATTATATTTCTTATCGCACTGCCATTATTGTATTATTTCATGGACGGTATGGGTATACCAGCATTTTGTAAATTCATTTGTCCTGCAGGTACATTGCAGGCGGCATTGCCATTAGCTGCTACCAACAGCTTTGTCCGTAGCAATCTCGGCGTACTTTTTAGCTGGAAGCTAGTTATACTTATCATCATTGTCGTAGCATCCATTTTTATTTATCGTCCCTTCTGCCGTTTTATTTGCCCCTTAGGAGCAATTTACGGACTTTTCAACAAGCTATCCGTCTTTGGCATTAAGATAGACATGGATAGATGCATTGGCTGTGATAAATGTATGCGACATTGCAAAATGGACTGTACTGAGGTTGGCGACAGAGAATGCATAAACTGCGGTGAATGCATTAAGGTATGTCCAACTAAAGCTATTTCTATCGGTAGAAAGTAAATGAAAACAAAACATTATTGCTCAAGCATTGTTGCAGCAATATCTTATGGCTTGTTAGCAATTTATAATATCTATATCAAACACAATCCAAGGAGGTTCCTATGAAAAAAATTATTGCTACACTGCTTTTAACAGCATCCTTATTCGTAATCAGCGGCTGTGCTGACAGCTCCAACAAAAATACTACTGCAAACGCAGCACCAAATGCTACAGACACTATCAAACAAGCTGCACCTGATTTTACCTATACTGACCTAGCTACTGGTCAGCATGTTAAACTAAGTGACCTCAAAGGCAAACCTGTATTTCTCAACTTTTGGGCTACCTGGTGTCCGCCCTGCGTAAAAGAGCTACCTATTTTTGATGCTAAATATCCTGAATACAAGGATAAAATCCATTTCATTGCAGTCTCTATTGATGAAGGCGCAGCAGAGCCTACAGCCTTTGTTAAGGCCAAACAGTATAAAATGCCCTTTGGCCATGTAGAGCCTGCTAAGGTTGGCGCCAGCTATCAAATAGAAGCAATCCCTACCTCCATCCTCATCGATGCCGAAGGCAATATCATCAACAAAATGGTGGGCGGTATGCACGAAGCAGCATTTGTAGAATTCATAAAGCCTGCACTTTAATATAGCAACATGCCTCAAAACAAAAATACCGACTCCAAAGCGTTAGCTAGAACATTATCTAAGCTACCATTTGAAGTCGGTATTTTTTATTGCCTATATTTTTTAAGTCCTATTACTCAAAACGGCCCTTCATAAGCAGTTCGCCATTCAATACAGCAGTCTGACCTTTAGCAAACAGACTAGTGATATCCAGATTTTCATCCAGTACCAGCAGGTCAGCGTCAGCGCCAACAGCAACGCAGCCCTTAACGCCAGTTTTAGCCAGCAGCTCTGCAGGAGTGGAGGTCAAGAGTTTCAGTGCTTCTTCCAAAGCTAAGCCACGGCGCACCAGGCTCTTAATTGTTTTGTGTAAAAACTCAGGAGAAGCATAGGTCAAACCAATGCATTCACCATTGGCATCAAAGCGAGGCTGAGAACCAAAAGCATCACTAGACAGAGTTACATGGTCAGCAGTAACGCCATCGCGATTGAGAATATCAAAAATTTTCTCTGCATCTGCTTCCATATCTGCATCAGTACCACCTGCAGTACAATCCATATAGCCACCCATACGTACTAATTTGATGCCTTCCTCAATCAGCTCAGGGGTACGCAGCATATGAGTAGGTAAATAGTTTTTAGCAGGCACATCAGCGTTTTCTAAAGCATAGAACAACGGATCCAGCTTGCCCTTACCACTGCCCATATGCATAGTTACCAAGCCAGGGTTGCAGGATAGCATGCCGCCGCGACGTGCAGCAGTTGCTGCAGCAATTAAATCCTCACCAGTAGGATTGGAGCTGCGATGGTCGCTAACAGCAATCTTTACGCCAATAAAGGGCGGAATCATCATAATATCCTTTTCAATGCTGCCAGTCATGGTGTTGGTAGGATAGCCGTAAGCACCAGTCAAAGCATAGGCAGTAATACCCTCTTCAGTCAGAGCACGTGCCTTAGCAATAAGATTTTCCAAGCTACGGGTAATACCATCAGTACCAAGCAGACCAACAACAGTGGTAATACCATTACGGGTGAAAAAGCTCAGTTGAGATTCAGGAACACGGGAAGCAGGACCCTGCTCGCCGCCGCCACCTGTAATATGTACATGCAGGTCAATATAACCAGGAACAAGCTTTTTACCTGTTAAATCAAACACCTCTGCTTCGGGAACGTTATCATATTCAGTAATTGCAGGAGCAATACGTGCAACCTTACCACCAATTACCAAAACGTCCTGCTTACCTAAGTATTTAGGAGCATAGACCTCAGCATTTTTCAAAACCTTAATCATTAACAATTACCTCATCTTTCAAAGGTACCACGTACAACAGCTTCACCAGCAGTTACCATGATACGACCTTTTGCAATTACTGTATCAATAAAGTAATCCTCATCCAACAAAATAAAATCAGCATCGCAATCTTCTGCAACATGTCCCTTTTGAGGCCACAAGCCATTTGCCTTAGCAGGATTAGCACTTACAACAGCTGTAACAATTTCCAAAGGTACACCCTGCAGAATACTATTACGTACCTCTTCGTGGAGTGAACACATTGGTACAGCCAATTGACGTACAGTACCATCAGCAAGTACAACGCTCATACAACCATTACCGTCAGAGCTCATAGTAACTTGACTCATTGGCACTCCGTCTTCATAACAACGCTTGATAGCCTCAGCAGGTTCAATACAATCCTCAAAACCGTCACAGCTGCGTATTCCTGAGGTTATATCCATATAACCCCCTTGGGTAGCCAGTTTCTTAGCCTGTTCAAATAAATGAGCTGCACGATTAACATGAGTGGGAATAAAATGCTTTGCAGGAATTTCGCTATCCTGTAAAATTTGCAGCAATGGTTCAATACCAGCAGCACCAATACCCATGTGGAATTGCACAACACCGGCTTTACCACTCAGCATACCACCAAGCCTAGCCTGCGTCAGCACTCGTTTGAGCTCGTCTAATGTCGGTTCAGAACTACGATGATCCGAAAGAGCAAGCTCACCAACGCCAATTACTTTGTCAATAAGAATAATATCCCTTCTTACATCACCAGTCATAGTATGTACGGGAAATTCATAGGAACCAGTCAAAATATAGGTTGTAATACCTTCATATTCTAATCCCCTAGCCTTAGCAAGCAGAGCCTCGTTATGACGACTTGTACCATCAGTACCTAAAACACCAACTGCTGTAGTAACTCCGGCCTTAGTCAAATCACTAAGCATTACTTCAGGTGTACGGCTATACGGCCCACTTTCTCCACCGCCACCTATAATATGTACATGCTGATCAACATAGCCAGGCAGCAACACTTTGCCTCCTGCATCTACTATCTTGCAAGCCAATGCACTGGGAACTTCGATAGAAGCAGCTATTTTAACAATTTTATCATTGATAACCAAAATATCTTTTATCCCCAAATGCTCAGGAGCATAGATGTCAGCATTTTTTATCAATAGACAAACGGACATTATTCTTCACTCTTTTCTATCTTAGCAATACCAAAGCCAGTATAGCCCCAGATAATAGCAAAAATAAAGCCAGTATAGCAAAGCACTGCCCAAGGCATATAATCCAGTGCTTCTACACCCAGAGTTGCAGTCATATACGCACCTGCTGCAGACCAAGGAACCAAGGGAACAAATACTGTACCAGAATCCTCCAATGTACGAGACAGATTCTTAGCAGCCAGGCCACGAGCCTTGTAGGCGTCACGGAACATTTCACCAGGAATCAAAATGGACAGATAAGAGTTACCAGTAGTCAGAGCCATGGTAATGCAGGAAGCTACAGTTGCAGTAATCAAATCGCCAGTGGATTTAGCAACAGTCAGGATTTTTTCCAGAACAACCTCCAGGCAGCCTGCACGGCTCATGATGCCTGCAAAGCAGAATGCACAGAATACCAGCAAAGTAGTACCCATAATACCAATCATGCCACCACGGTTCAGCAGCTTAGTTACTTCCATAGCACAGGTAGCAGGATCAAAGCCAGGACGTACAATCATAGCAACATTAAAGCCGGTAACGGTGCTTGCCAGAATGCTTTTTACGCTAACGCCTTGCATAAGAACTGCTTCAAAGCCAGCTACAACAGTAGAAGCCAGCATTACAGGCAGGGTGGGCTTTTTCAGAATAGAACCTGCTAAAACCATAACAACCGGTAAAAGCAGCAAAACATTCCAGTGATACATAGTATCTAATTGGCTCAATAAGGTGGTAACACTTTTAGAGGAAGCATCAACAGTAGTATCTGCATTCATACCTGCAATTGCATAAACAATTAAAGAAACAATGGTTGCAGGAATAGTGGTATAGAACATGTGATAAATATGTTCATATAAGGTGCTGCCTGCAGCAACAGGAGCAAGGTTAGTAGTATCAGATAAAGGAGAAATTTTATCGCCAAAATAGGAGCCAGCGATAACAGCGCCTGCAGTTGCAGGTAAAGATACACCCAGTGCAGAAGCAATACCCATCAACGCAACACCCATAGTAGCAACAGAGCCCCAAGATGTACCAGTTACAACGGATACTACAGCAGTAATCAAAAATGCAGTTACCAGAAGCAGGCTAGGGTTAACCATTTGTACACCATAGTAAATCATCATGGGAATGGTTCCCGCTGCCATCCAGGTACCAACCAAAGCGCCAACGCAGGTCAAAATCAAAATTGCAGGCATACCCTTCGCAATTTTCTGACAGATTTCATCCATCATTTCATCCCAGGTTACACCAACACGATAAGCAATGAAACCAGCTATTGCGGCAACCATCAGCAGCAGCGGCTCAGTAGCATATCCCATTACGCCCTTACCAATAGTCAAAATTAAAAGCATTGCAATAATAGGAATAATAGATTCCAGGAACGTAGGTTTTCTTTTAGGTTTTGGATTATTTTTCACATCAGACATCCAATAGCCCTCCTTAAAATAATAAAATATAAATAAAAAGATTTAAAGATATGGTTTCCCAACCAAATCAGACCTTTATATTCTAACATATTAGGCTTAATTAGGCAATTTATAATAATATTGTATACAGTATGCACTAAAACGACCAATTATGTAGCTGTATTTACGTATAAATGTATTAAGTAAATATTGTAAGCAGATTTTATGTAAACCTATTCTACAGAAAACCAATAACAAATAATTAGCTATATAAATAAATTTTCACAACTTACTTATAGTAGGCAACAGCAAACAAAAAAGCTTCACCTTTTAATCCTCACATTACTGTGAAAACACCTCAAAGGGAAGCTTTTACATCTGTTTTTAGTTATTTGGAAAATTTAAATACAATAATCAATAGCCTTGAACAAAAATATCTCTGATAACATTAATGTCTAAACCCTTAGTCTGTAAAAAGCCAAAGAAATAAGCTTGCTCCAAGCGGTCCTTAAAGCCTTCTAAGCCATTGCCGTCATCAGCAACTGTTACACGATACATCTCCATAGGCGCAGCCTTATAGGTGCTTTCAGTATTAACACCAACGTGACCAGTTAATGCTCTATAAAAACCATATTTTTTAGCAGCTTCAATAACGGTTTCATTGTAGCTGCCATTAGGATACGCCAAGGTACGCACAATATAACCATCATAATTTTTCTTCAGCCAATAGCGTGATGTATCAAATTCCCAAACAAGGTACTTAGTATCAATCTTAGCTAATGGGTTATGACTGTACGTATGAGAGCCAAGCTCCATACCTGCTGCAATCATATCCTTGATATCGTTGTCGTCCATAAAAATAGGCTTGCCAATTTCCTTATTAATAACAAAAAAGGAAGCCTTGGCATCATATTTCTTCAGTAATGGCAAAACAACATCATGATTATTCTTATAGCCATCGTCAAAGCTTAATGCCACATATTTATCAACACTTTCGCCCTTCTCCAAACGATGAGCTAGCTGCTCAACGCTGACGATTGTATAACCATTGTCCTTTAAGTAACATAAATGAGATTCAAAAAGTTCTGCAGGCATAATCAAGCTTTTAGGCCACTCAATACCAACCTCTGGTCCAACTGCGTGATACATTAAAACTGGAGCAGCTGTTTTGCGAAAAGCAGCATATTCCTCCTGCCAACGCTGTCCATGCTCATGCCAGACATACGCACCTGCTAACAACAACACTAAAACAATGCCTGCAAGCACGGATAAGATTTTTTTTACCATATATTATTGCTCCAATTCCATTCCTAAGCCCACAGCAACCTCCTGTAGCTTTTTAAGTCTGTGATTAATGCCAGATTTACCAATACCACCAGAATATTCAACTAAATCATTCAAGGAAACATCGGGATATTCCAACCGCAGTCTTGCAGTATCCTGCAACCCCTTCGGAAGCTCGCTAATGCCCATATGTTCGTCAATAAATTTTATGCAAGCAACCTGACGCATAGCTGCCTTAACCACCTTATTAAGGTTTGCAGTTTCGCAATTTACAGCACGGTTAATATTATTACGCATTTCCTTAACAATACGTACATTTTCCAGCTCCATCATCGCATTATGAGCACCAATAACACTCAAAAAGCTAATAATGCTTTCGCCATCCTTAAGATAAATAATATAATCATTCTTTCTATCTGTCAGCTTGGCTTTTAACGAAAAGCTGTGCATAACCTTGATTATAGTCTGAGCAAAATCCTCATTACCAGTTACCATCTCCAAATGATAATCACTAGCAGGACGACTAATACTGCCGCCACCTAAAAATGCACCTCTTAAAAATGTGCGTTTGCTATTGTGATTAGCCAAAAGCGGATTTTTCCAATCACTTTCACCACTGAAAAGCTGCAGCTCTGTCAGTGCCCTGCTTACCTGAGGAGCAGGAATTACTCTGACCTGATAACGATTGTTCTTCTTTAATCGACGAGAACGTGTAATAACAACCTCAGTCTGCACCTCGTAATTGGTCTTCAAAAGCTGCAATACCCTACGTGCCAAAGCAGCGTTCTCTGTAGAAAAGTGAATGCCTACATTCATACCGCGGATGATGATAGCACCGCTCATACGCAGCAAACCTAAAAGCTCTGCCTTATCTTCATCAGCATTATTGGTTTCAATACGTGCCAATTCATTCTTTACATCATTTGAAAAAGACAATTTGCTACCTCCCTCCGCTAATATAGCATAGTAAAGGCTTGGGCAATACTGCTCAAGCCCTTGTATTTAGTAAATTTACACTATGTATGCTATTTACGCTTACGCATCTCACGCATACCCTCGCGCATAAAAATATAATCAAAAAACTGCATACCACGACCAAAAAGACGCAATCTATAAATCATAGAAATTAATACCTTAGCCAGCTTTTGTGGATCATGACGTACTAAATCCCGCTTACTTACTAAGGATGCTTGTACTACCGTAATACCAAGATTGCGTATTTTCTCCACATCAGGAGTTACCGGTACAGAGCCTTCTTCATTGTAGCTATGTAAACGCTCCAAAGAAATTTTTTGATTATTAACCACCACATAGTCTAAAAACTGAAAGCCCATATGATCAATTAAAGCCTTTACATGGTCATATGCACCATAGCCATCGGTTTCACCCGGTTGAGTCATAACGTTGCATATATAAATCTTTACAGCAGATGATTGCTCAATGGCCTCACGCACTCCGTCAACTAATAGGTTAGGAATAATGCTTGTATACAAGCTTCCTGGTCCAAAAACTAGTACATCTGCATTTAAGATTGCTTCTACAGCAGTGTTAGATGCAGGAGCATCTGCAGGAAGCATGGACATACGCATAATACGCTTATGTGCCATAGGAATCCTAGACTCACCCACTACAATACTACCATCAGCCATTTCAGCACGCAGCTGAATATTATCAAGTGTTGATGGCACAACCCGTCCACGGACCTTCAAAATTTGGCTTGTAGCAGCCAGTCCCTCTTCCATGCCACCCTCTGCCTGAGCCATAGCTGCAATAAAAAGATTACCAAAGCAGTGTCCAGCCAAGGGAGAATCACCTTGAAAGCGGTACTGCATTATACGCTCCATCAAAGGCTCTCTATCTGCCAATGCAGTAAGGCAGTTACGCAAATCACCTGGTGGAATAATACCAAGCTCCTTGCGCAAACGTCCAGAGGAACCACCATCATCTGCAGATGTAACAACAGCAGTACAGTTATTAGTAATATATTTCATGCCACGCAGCAAGGTTGAAAGACCTGTACCACCACCAATAACAGTAATCGAAGGACCATGAGTAAGCTTGCGCTGTACAAAGATTGTCTCCATTAAAGAGCCTGATTTATCAGGTATCAATACACCGACAACAGAAAAAATAAGACGTCTTGTACCATAAATCATCAGCCCAAAGCCAACTACTAAAAGCAAAACACCTAAGGCCATAATAAGACCATTGGAATAGCTTCCTGTTGTCATATAAGTCATTTGGAACAAAAGCTCCTCAGCCTTGCCCATAATTTGATAGTTAAAGAAAAATGCCAAGCCTAAGGCACATAGTAAAACGCCAAAGGAAAACAGCGCCAGCCAGCGTTTCAAATTAATACCAGGACATAGCCAACTAATCCAGCCCATATGCGCCTCCTTTATCTGTTTTTCGGCATATCACGATGTGTAATCTCAACATTATAGCCCTGCTCTAACAGATGCTCATATAATTTATTAGCAATATACACGCTGCGATGCTGTCCGCCAGTACAGCCAACACTAATTACCAGCTGACTTTTTCCTTCTGCAATATACTGTGGCAGCAAAAAGTCCAGTACTTGTTTTTCCAGCTTTAAATACTCAAAGGTTTGCGGAAAGCGACACATAAACTCAGCAATAGGACGGTCGTTACCAGTCAGGCTACGCAGGCTTTCCACATAAAAGGGATTAGGCAAAAAGCGCACATCTAAAACCATATCACTATCAAGCGGAAGTCCATATTTAAAGCCAAAGGAGCGTACAATAACACCCATCCGCTCCTTTTGGGTACCTTCGCCATACATTTCAGTCACAACTGCCTTTAGCTGAGATGTTGTCAAATTACTGGTATCTATTATATTGCTAGCCTTCAGCTTTAATGGTGCCAAGATTTCACGCTCACGCTGAATATTTTGAAGCAATGTATTACGCTCGCCTAAAGGATGACGTCTGCGTGTTTCCTTATAACGACGCACCAGTGTTTCATCACTAGCATCTAAAAAAAGCAGCTCGTACTTTTGACCGGACGCATCCATTTCATCTAAAACACTGCTTAAGTCTTTAAAAAAGCCGCCTCCTCTGATATCAGTTACTAAAGCAACCTTATCCTCAGAGGTTTGACGACAAAGCTCTGCAAATTTAGAAACAAGTGCAGCTGGCAAATTATCTATGCAGAAAAACTTCATATCCTCCAAAGTACGAATAACCTGGGTTTTACCTGCACCAGACATACCTGTAACAATTAAAAAGTGTGATTGCATCTGCCTCACCCCTCATTATCAATATTAGTAACTTTCATTATATCACAAAAGCTAATACGCATAAATAAAAAGAGTGTGAAACTATAGATTATATGGGATTTTAATAGATTTTTTACAAAAAATTTAAATGTATTTGTTTTCTGCACCACATGGTATTTATATAAAGGCTAAAATTCTCTAATACACCTATAATTTGTACTTTTTTAATGAAAAGAAAAAAGCTGCGACACTACGCCACAGCTTTTCTCAGAGATGTTTAGTTGTAAGATTTATCTACTCAAATTATTCTTAATCTAATACAGGAGCAGAACGCTCACGCTTCAAATCCTTCAGCATTTGCATATCCTTTTCAGTGCCACGTCCGGCAGTTGTCAGATAACCACCAATCATGATACCGCTTGCACCGCCATTCAATGCCAGCGCTTGCAAGTCACGCAGGTTTACCTCGCGACCGCCTGCAGTTCTAATCTGCGCATGAGGAAGAATAAAACGATAAACCGCATACGCACGAAGGATTTCCATAGGCTCCAAGCGTTTATTACTTTCAAAGGGAGTGCCAGGAATAGGAGTCAGCAGGTTTAGAGGAACAGAATCAATACCCAGCTCCTTTAAGGTAAAGGCCATTTCTACACGTTGTTCAGGAGTTTCGTTCAAGCCGAAAATACCACCGCTGCAAACTCTAAGACCAGCAGCCTGTGCATTTTTAATAGTAACAAATTTATCTTCATAGGTATGAGTTGTACAAATATCAGGAAAATGACTACCTGCAGTCTCTAAATTAGAATGATAACGAGTAACGCCAGCCTCTTTTAAAGCCTTAGCTTGCTCCAAGGTCAAAATACCCAAAGAAGCGCAAACCTCAATATGCAGCTCAGTTTTAATACGCTTCAAGGTTTTGCAGATATTGGCAAAATCATCAGCCTTGCTTTGTCCACGACCACTGGTAACGATGGAGAAACGAACAGCACCCGCCTCTTTAGCCTTTTTAGCAGCGTTGAATAGCTCCTCTTCATCTAAAAGAGCATATTCCTTAACACCTGTATGGTAATGTGCAGATTGAGCGCAGAACTTGCAGTTTTCGCTGCACTTGCCACTACGAGCGTTGATGATAGCACAGCAATCAACCTTGTTGCCTGCAAATTTTTGGCGAATCTTGTCTGCCATAGACAGCAGCACCATAGTATCCTCGTCGCTTACGTTAATCAAAAATTCTGCTTCTTCTCTAGTTATATCTTGGCCAGCTAACACCTTATTAGCCAGAGCAATAATCTTATCCATTATCTTCCTTCACATCCTCAATATAATTGTTAACCCAATTTACAACGTAGTTAACTTAGTCATATTATACTCTCTAAAGAAGCTATAGTCAACCTATTTAATTTTTATGTTAACGAAGAATGAAGTGTAAAACTATGTCCCTTGCACCATTATTTGCCTAAATATTATCTCCATTGCGTAGCAAATCTACAAGATACGCTTTCTAAGGCAACAGTTATTTAAGCACAAGCTAATGCTATCATTATATAAATTATTGTCATTTCTCTATAATTCACCCCAAAAACAAAAAACGCCTGCCCGCATCTTTTATGCAGACAGGACGCTATTTGCTTTCTAACTATTGCTCTTTGTTATTGATAATAGTCAGGCTCTTCATGTATTTTTTCTTATAGGGGCGGATATCGTCTACATCGTACAAATCCTGTAAACGCTTTGCTTCAGCATCCTTAAATTTTTGCACGTCACCGCTCTTATACTTTTTGTAAACAATATTATCAAAAAGCAGAGTACCATCCTTTTCAATATAGGTTACAGTGGTTGCAGGCATGCCAGCCTCAGTAATGACTAAACGATTATCGCCATCAGCCTTAGCAGAGAATTTTATAGGCTTGCTAGTATCCCATTGGAACACAGCATCGTACTTAGGATTAAAAATATTGGAGCCCTCCAAATGGTCCCTATGCATCACAAAGCTGCTTTTGCTAATAGTCAAAACATAGGATTCACCATTTTTTTCGATATCAATGGTATCCAAATATTTACCTGAGAAGCCAATAAGATTATTATCCTCCTCATGTCCCCACTTTCCGACAAACTTATCGCCACCGCAGCCACTAACAACAGCCATAGCAATAACTAAAAGAGACATCAATAGAACACGCATCCATCTACTCATAAATAAACCTCCTTAGTCTGTATATTTTTCGTCTTACTATAAGTTTAGTGTACACTACAGAAGGCTGTTAGTCAATTTGGAAAAATTCCAAACTAAATGCTATATATCTTTCCCAACTTATGGAAGGAAACACCTGCTGACCATAACTTTAAATCTAGATATTCTACTAGCTCTGTATAAACAAAGCATTACTAAAATAAATATAATGATATGACCAAGCAGCTAGAGATTGACGGAAATTGTTGGAAAAAATAATATATAAAAAGGACTCCGTACTTACGCACAGAGTCCTTAAATTTTTACCTAGGCAATAGCCTCCTTCTTAGTGGTGGAACAGACGCAGACCGGTGAATGCCATTGCGATGCCGTATTTATCGCAGGTTTCGATAACATTATCATCACGGATGGAGCCACCAGCTTGAGCGATGTATTGTACGCCGCTACGATGAGCACGTTCAATGTTATCGCCAAAGGGGAAAAATGCGTCACTACCCAGAGCAACGTCCTTCAGCTCAGCAATCCAAGCCTTTTTCTCTTCACGGGTAAGAGGTTCGGGCTTTTCAGTGAAGAAGTTTTCCCAAACGCCATCAGCCAGTACATCTTCATAATCGTCGGAGATGTATACGTCGATGGTGTTGTCACGGTCAGGACGACGGATGCTATCTTTAAAGGGCAGAGCCAGAACCTTCGGATTTTGACGCAGCCACCAGATATCAGCCTTGCCGCCAGCCAAACGGGTGCAATGTACGCGAGATTGTTGACCAGCACCGATACCAATTGCTTGGCCATCTTTAACGTAGCATACGGAGTTGGATTGAGTATATTTGAGAACGATGAGAGAAATCAGCAGGTCACGAACTGCAGCTTCCGGAATTTCCTTGTTAACAGTAGGACGGTTAACAAACAGCTCTTCAGTAATTTTAGCGTTGTTACGGTCTTGTTCAAAGGTAATGCCAAAAACATCCTTGGATTCAGACACCTCGGGAACATAATCAGGATCAATTTTGATTACATTGTAGGTGCCTTTACGTTTGGTTTTCAAAATCTCCAATGCTTCATCAGTATAGCCAGGAGCAATAACACCATCAGAAACCTCACGAGCCAGCATGGTAGCAGTTTCTTTATCACACACATCGGACAAAGCTACAAAGTCACCATAGGAGCTCATACGGTCAGCACCACGAGCACGTGCGTAAGCATTAGCCAGAGGAGACAGCTCCAAATCATCTACATAATAGATTTTTTTCAGAGTATCACTCATAGGCAGACCAACTGCAGCACCAGCAGGGCTTACATGCTTGAAAGATGCAGCAGCAGGAAGACCAGTTGCTTCCTTCAGCTCCTTAACTAATTGCCAGCTGTTGAAAGCGTCTAAGAAATTAATATAACCAGGACGACCATTGAGTACTTCGATGGGAAGCTCAGCGCCATTTTTCATATAAATACGAGCCTTTGCCTGATTGGGGTTGCAGCCATACTTTAATGCTAATTCTTTCACAATCATACCTCCTAAAAATAAAAATACCGACACTCCGGTACATAATCATGCCCAGACGGTCGGCGTTACCGGTCATACTCCCCTGTGGTAATCCACTTCCGTCAGTTATATGACCTACTACTAAAATTATAGAAGCTAGATATATTTTTGTCAATAATTTTACAGTGTGTTACAATATATAATAAGTAAAAAGAGTCTCCAAGGCTATTGTTTTTTCATAACGCTCTCACTGATAAGCAATAGTTTTTCAAATAGTTTAAAGGAGTTGATTATTTTGACCTATTGCTATGTTTGTCCTCATCGCTGTGGCGTTGACCGCCCAGAAAGCATGCATGATACAAATCCAGAACATTACTTTGGCAGCTGTGGCTGTGGTATGCAGCCAATCGTAGCCCGCGCCGGCCTGCATATGTGGGAAGAGCCCATCATCAGCGGAACAAAAGGCAGCGGCACTGTTTTCTTTTCTGGCTGTAATTTGCACTGCGTTTTCTGTCAAAACTATGATATCAGCCATCGTGACGGCTTTGGCAAGGAAATTACAATAGAACGCCTAAAAGAAATTTATCAGGAGCTTATTGCTCAGGGTGCTCATAATATCAACCTCGTTACACCAACTCATTTTACGGAAGCTGTTATTCAAAGTCTAGATACACCTCTTCCTGTTCCAGTTGTTTACAACACCAGTGGCTTTGAAACTCAGGACACACTGCGTCGCTTAAAAGGCAAGGTGCAAATCTATCTGCCAGATTTAAAATATTCTGATGATATGGCAGCTATAAAATATAGCAATGCTCCCTCCTACTTCCGTATTACCACAGAAGCAATTAAGGAAATGCACAAACAGGTTGGTGACTATAAGATTAATGATGATGGCATCATGACCAGTGGTGTCCTTATCCGCCATCTGATTATGCCTGGCATGATTGAAAATACCAAAGGTGTAATTGATTGGGTTGCCAAAACCTTTAAGCCTGGTCAGGTCATGTTCAGTCTAATGCGTCAATACATTCCCTGTGGACGTGCTGCAGAATATCCAGAAATTAACCGTACTGTTACTGATGAGGAATACGCCGAGCTTGAAAGCTATCTTATGAACAGCACCATTGAGGATGGTTTTGTGCAAGAGGGCGAAGCTGCCTGCAAGGATTTTATTCCTACCTTTGATGGTACAGGAGTATAAATACGCTTTAAATAGTCTCTCAATTAGGAGAGACTATTTTTATTTCATAATCTTGTAAAAATATTTACAAAATCCCTTGCATTTACCTGATTTTGCACGTACAATGTTATAGATATAAATTAATCATATAATTAAAGAAACGAGGTAATTAAATGGAACGTAGAGTAATTCACGTTGAAGAACGTCCACCGCTGTTGCTCAATATTCCCCTGAGTATTCAGCATTTGTTTGCAATGTTTGGTGCTACTGTACTGGTTCCCTTCCTGTTCCAAGTAAGTCCTACTACCTGCTTGTTTATGAACGGTATCGGTACCCTACTGTACATCTTCCTTACTAAGGGCAAGATTCCCTCCTATCTGGGTTCTAGCTTTGCCTTCATCTCTCCTGTATTGCTTATTTTGTCCACATCAAGCTACAGCCATGCTCAATCAGGCTTCATTGTCTTTGGTCTGCTGTTTATGCTTTTCTCCATTATCATTCATTTTATTGGTACTCGCTGGATTGATGTTATCTTCCCGCCGGCAGCCATGGGTGCAATCATCGCCGTAATTGGTTTGGAGCTGGCTCCTACCGCTGCTGGTATGGCTGGCCTGACTGGTGAAAACATCAATATGGATAATGTAGCAATTTCCATGTTTACCTTAGCTGTTGGTATCATCGGCTCCGTGGCCTTCCGTGGCTTCATGAGCATTATCCCAATTCTCTTTGGCGTAATCTGTGGTTATATCTTTGCTGCATTCAAAGGTATGGTTAACTTCCAGCCCATCATTGATGCACCTTGGTTCCAAGTACCACACTTCTATGCTCCTACATTTGACTGGAATGCCGTTATCATCATTGCGCCTGCAGCATTGGTAGTTTTGGCTGAGCATATTGGTCACCTGGTTGTTACTGGCAACATTGTTGAGCGCGATCTTATTAAAAATCCTGGTCTGTCTCGCTCCCTCTTTGCAGATGGTCTCTCCAATGTAGTTTCTGGCTTTGCCGGCGCTACTCCTAATACCACCTACGGCGAAAATATCGGCGTAATGGCAATTACTAAAGTATACAGCACCTGGGTAATCGGCGGTGCAGCAGTAATGGCAATCATCCTTTCCTTCTGCGGTAAGCTGTCTGAATTAATTCACAGCATTCCTGTTCCTGTAATGGGTGGTATTTGCGTCCTGCTCTTTGGTGTAATTGCAACCTCTGGTATCCGCGTTTTGGTTGATGGTCATGTAGATTACAGCAAATCCTCTAACCTTGTTATGACCTCTGTAATCATGATCATTGGTCTGTCCGGTGCTAAACTGAGCTTTGGTGCCTTCAGCGTACAAGGCATGGTTTTGGCAACTGTTGTTGCAATCATTATGAGCCTGCTCTTTAAGCTCTTCAAATATCTGCATCTGATGAACGAATAATAAAAACACAAAACTCCGACTGCTGGCTAAGCCAACTGTCGGAGTTTTTTTATGGCATAAGCAATATATTATTAATACTAACCAGCAGCTTCTAGCATCACAGCACTGATTTATTTCTTGTTTATCAAAATTGTCAATATTACTAACAACGCTCTTTAATTATCGTACATATCTTACAATCTATATTTCCATTACGTGTTGGAATAGGCCACCTTACTGGTAACCCCCTTAAGCCTGCCTAAACGTCCAGAAAGAGCACTAATATCATTTTGCGGTGCGTCTACAGCAACACAGATAATATTCACCTGCTTTTCACGATAAGGAATACCCATACGTCCAATTATATATTGACTATAAGCATGCAGCAGCTTGTTTAATTCCTCTACAGCCCCTGCTTCACTAACAATTATTGAAATTACAGCAACTCTTGTATCCATATAAACCTCCTTATCGAAAATAGCAAAATCTGCTTATTACTCTTCGTAGAAATTATATCATATTACAATTTATAAAACCATCCTTCAATACTCCACCCCAGATAACCATAAAATCAAGCTAAATTATATTGACATTTAGTAAGTCCATAGATATATAAATCTAAGCCTTACGTTATATATCGCTGTATTTAAACATAAGTAGTAAAACTTATAAGCCTTATTCAGTGCTATATATCTAAATATTATTCTGATTGTAAACAGAGCTATGTACTTCTTTTATAAAACACAAGTTACAAAATTTCTTATACTATGGTACAATAGTTATACACTAAAGATTCTATAGGAGGAAAGCCAATATGGAATTTGTAGCCTTAGATTTTGAAACAGCTAATGCCAATCGTGGCAGCGCATGCTCCATCGGTCTTGTAACCGTAAAAGATGGTCATATTATAGACGAATTTTACAGCTTAATTAAGCCTAAATTCTTATATTTTAATCAAGAAAACATTGACGTTCATGGCATAACTCCAGAAATGGTTAAGGATGCCCCTAACTTTGAACAGCTATGGCCTGAAATTTTCCCACGTCTGCAGGGAAAACAGGTTGTTGCTCATTTTGCTAAGTTTGATATGAATGTCTTGCGTAATGTACTCCATGCATATTATCTTCCTTTGCCAACCTTTGACTATATCTGTACCTGGGTATTGGCAAAGAAAGCGTTTCCTAGTTTGGAGCATTATAGCCTTGATTTTGTAGCCAACACTATCGGCTTTAAATTTGAGCACCACCACGCTCTGGAAGATGCTCGCGCCTGCGCAGCCATTATGACCGAGGTTATCAACAGAAATCATCCTCAGGATTTTGTTCATATTGCAGATATGTACGATTTTGAAATGGGCCATATGCACCGCAATGGTGTACATCCCTGTACGCTAGAACGTACCTTCCAAAAAAAGCCTGATATAAAACCAATATTTTTTGGTGAATAAAGGTATATACAATTCAACATCTTATTTTTAGGAGTCTTTTACATGCTCAATATATTCTTTGCCCTTTTTATGTTTGGCATGCTAGTGGTACTATGTATTAAAGCTATTTTTCGTGCACTTAAGCACCAAAAGCCACTACATACAAAGGAAGCTGCCCTGCTTATAGCTCTCTCCATAGGCTGTCTTTTAGCGTTAAATGCAGGTGTAAGCTCTGTTTTTCATACTCAGCTAACATTTTAAATTTTCTCTCTTGAATCCAGAAGCGGGTTAATCCGTTTCTGGATTTTTCATTTTTTGCAAAAAAGAAACCGGCAGTCCAAGCTGCCGGCAAACTAAATACACACTATAAATTTATTAAAGAAATGGAGTTAAAGAATTGGCTTATTTACATATCCTTATTTAGAAGGATAAAAACCAGAGGGAGCATAGCTCAAGTTAATCATAATATTTTTAACCTGAGTATAGTGATCCAAAATCATTTTGTGAGTTTCACGGCCAATACCAGAGGTCTTGTAGCCGCCGAAGGGAGAATGCTCAGGAATTTGGTTATAGGTATTTACCCACATACGACCAGTTTCTACATTACGTGCTACACGAATGGCTCTGTTAATATCCTTAGTCCAAACAGCGCCACCTAAGCCGTATTCACTATCATTAGCCATAGCTACCACTTCGTCCTCATCGTGGAATTTAATTACAACAGCTACAGGTCCAAAAATTTCTTCCTGTGCTATACGCATATCATTAGTAACGTTAGTAATCAAAGTAGGTCTCAGGAAACAACCCTTAGCCAGTTCGCCCTCATCGGCACGCACACCGCCACAAGCAATGGTCGCACCCTCAGCCTTTGCAATATCAACATAGCTAAGAATTTTCTTAACCTGTGCTTCATTAATTTGCGCACCCATTTGAGTATCCTCATTCCAGGGCAGACCAACCTTAACATTTTCAAAGGCTTTAACTAACGCAGGTACAAATTTATCATAGATGGTATCTTGTACAAAGATGCGGCTACCTGCACAGCAAACCTGACCTTGGTTAAAGAGAATACCCAGCTGTGCACCATCAATAGCTTGTTCAAAGTCGCAGTCATCAAAGTAGATGTTAGCGCTTTTACCGCCAAGCTCCAAAGTGGAAGGAATAATACGGTTAGCAGCTGCCAGACCTACATCACGGCCAACCTCGGTAGAACCAGTAAAGGCCAGCTTGCTAAAGCCGGGATGCTCTAAAATATATTGGCCAGATTTAGAACCAGCGCCTGTAATCACGTTCAACACGCCTTGTGGCAGTACGCCTTCAATCAAACGAACAAACTCCAGAATGGAAAGGCTTGCTTCTTTAGAGGGCTTCAGCACAGTGCAATCGCCTGCTGCCAAAACAGGAGCCAGCTTCCAAGCAGCCATCAGGAACGGAAAGTTCCACGGAATAATCTGACCAACAACACCTAAGGGCTCACGCAATACTAAAGACAAGAACTGTTCATTTAAAACGGAAGCAGTGCCTTCTTCAGCTAAAATGCAGCCTGCAAAATAGCGGAAATGCTGTGCACTTAAGGGAATATCCACATTCATAGTTTCGCGGATAGGTTTGCCGTTGTCCATACTTTCTACAATTGCCAAATGCTCTTTATTGGCATCAATAATATCAGCAATTTTGTTTAAGATTGCGGCTCGCTCTGCAGGAGTGGTTTTCTTCCAGGTTTTAAAGGCTTCCCAAGCAGCCTTTACAGCATCATCAACATCCTCACGAGTAGCCTGTGCGCATACAGCTAAAACACTGCCATCAGCAGGACTAGTTGCAGTATAGGTATCGCCATTGGAGGCTGCACGCCATTCACCATTAATATAAAGACCATAGGTTTCTTGTAATTTTACTTTTTCCATTTATATATCCTCCTTGGATTTAACTCAAAACAAGTCATTATTTTTAGGCTAGGCTGTAATTTTTGTACCTTGCCTTTGCTATGTGCTTATTATATAATTATATTGGCTCTATTGAAAGAATCATTTTTAGAATATTTTTTAGTACCAAGGAGGAGCTATGTTAACCTATGATTTAAGCAAAAGAGGAAACATACCTCTTTATGACTATTTATATCACTGCATCCGTGAGGATATTATAAATGGCAGGCTACAGCCTGGAGAACGCTTGCCCTCAAAAAGAACCCTAGCACAGCACCTGAACGTTGGCACTATTACTGTCGCCAATGCTTATGCACAGCTTGTAACAGAGGGATATTTAGAAGCACAGGAAAAGAAAGGATACTTTGTTTTAGATATAGGAAACTACCGTACAACAAAGGTGCTTGCAGAAAGCCTTGCAGAGCCTGAAGAAAGAGAATATTATGCTGACTTTAAGGCTAACAGGATAAGCCTGCAAAACTTTCCTCTTTCTACATGGAACAAGCTAATGCGTGAAACACTTTCCATCCACAATGAAAACCTATTAAAAACGGTTCCCTATAATGGTGTCTATGAACTACGCAAGGCTATTGCTGATTATTTAGCTGCCAATCGAGCTATGAGTGTACAGCCTTCACAAATTATCATTGGTGCCGGAACTGAATATCTTTATGGGCGCTTGATGCAAACCTTTGGCCGAGCCTGCACCTTTGCTATCGAAGACCCTGGTTATAAAAAATTTGCTGCCATATCTGCCAGCTTTGGCAATCCATGGAAGTATGTACCTATTGACGAAAATGGACTGATGATTGATAAGCTTGAGGAAAGTGATGCAGATGTGGTTCATCTTTCTCCTGCCAATCATTTTCCCACTGGAATTGTTATGCCTATTAGCCGTAGACTAGAACTATTCAATTGGGTAAACCGCACTAGCAAGCGTTATATCATTGAAGATGACTATGATAGTGAATTCCGCTACAACGGTCGCTTGATTCCTCCACTCTTTGCCCAGGATACACAAAACAAGGTTATCTATATGAACACCTTCAGTAAAAGCCTTGTGCCATCACTACGCATCAGCTATATGATACTTCCTCCTAAGCTTTTAGAACGCTATGAAAGCACTATGAGCTTTTATTCCTGTACCGTATCTAGCTTTGAACAATACACCTTAGCCCGCTTCATTTCGGAAGGCTATTTAGAGCGTCATATTAACCGTATGAAGAATTATTATAAGGAACAAAGGGCTCTGATACTCAAAGCCATCAAAAGCTCCTGTTTGGGAAAAAATGCTGTTATTACAGAACGCAATGCAGGAACACATTTTCTTCTAACCGTTAATACTTCACTTAGCGAAAAAGAGATTCGTCAAAGAGCTCGTGCTGCTAATATGAATATTTCTATGCTATCTGATTATCGCCATGTGCATCGCCCAGATGATGAGCACACGCTTGTAATAAATTATGCTGGCATTCCTCAAGATAAATTAGGAGAAATAATTCACTGCTTAGCAGGCATTTTTCCAGAGTGTCAACACCAATGCTACCAGAATTGTATAAACAAATAGAACCAGATTGTATAAATTAGTATAGCATATATGATAAAAGAGGCTAGTTTTTTATCCTAGCCTCTTTTTGCTTTTCTTAATCTAATTCTCCATTTTCCTGAAAGCTAAAATAGGTTCCATCTCCAATTATAATGTGGTCCAATAAAGGGATTCCCATTGTATTACCAGCACTGTGCAGCATTGCAGGCCAACAAATCCTTGGTGCTTACAGTTTCCACACCATACACTGCTACAGCTTCTTGAACCTTCATAATCTCAATTCCTCGCTTCTGCTCACAGACCGTCAACCCTACGAGCATTTTTTATTTGCTTTTCGCAGCATTTATTAAGCGGGGAACGATTGAAGGCAAGGAACGATTGAAGGCAAGGACAGCTTGCTGCACTGTTTATCCTTGCCGCAAATGCAAGTGAGACGCTATAATGCGGCTAAGGAAAAGCAGATAGGAATTTTAACCGTGCCAGATAAATTACTTTTCACTTGTTTTATTTGTCATATATTTCATATGAATTATATAATTATTCCTATTTTTTTCAAGAATAATTACCATATCATCCTTAATGTAATATTTTTTTATTCCCTCCTTTTGGTAAATTCGCCATCCATTGGCTAATAAAATGTCTTCCATTGACCTTTGATCTTTTATATCCCATTCTAGGATAAAACTTATTTCTGTCTTTTTCTTAAATGGCAAAACATTTACACCAGTCTCTACATCATACTTTGTTATAGTGCCTGGTATTTTCATATACCTTATTTCTGTCAAAAATTGTTTTTGAGTTACCTTGGACTCTTCTTCATTAAACCATATCGTATCAATTGGGATATAGAGCAAATTTGCAATAACAGCACCATATATTATTGCAAGAACACAATTCCACAATATTTTCTTATTTCTCATAAATAATCGATTCACTCCAATCACCATTATCATGAAAAACTATTATATACAACTGATTTGCTCTCTTAAACTTATAACAATTACCATTTGTAACACCATATTGCCTCCAGCCACCCTTTTTTAGGTACATTAAATATTCTTCCTTATTAAAATTTTTATTACTAAAAGTTGTGCTAAACAACGAACTCCTTCCATAAAATCTAGGAACTAATTCATTCTCCCTATTAATGTTGGTAGATATAAAAGTATTAACATTTTCTAATATTTCATTATAATCATGATTTAAGCAAGGTAACAAGAATGCATAAGACGATAAAAGAAACAAAACAATATACAAAATTTTCTCTTTCATAATATTATAGTTCCTCATTTACATTGCCAACAAACTCTAGCTTTATAACCCCCAAACTACCACCCGTATATGTATTATTTATTCCGTACGAACCAGTATTTGAGCTGTCATCTCGTGATATCCCAACATTTACACCATACTTTGTTACGCTAAAAGATACGTTTAATTTTGTATAAACATTTCTCAAATCTTCTGCGGTTTCATAAGTTCCATTAGCAACTTGAGAACTAATAGAAGCATCAAAATAAGAAAGTGATTTCATAATGTCACCAACATTCAATTTATCTAGACTGACACCCTTACTTCCAGAAAGTGCATACACTTTATAAACATTGCCCATCTGATCTTTAGCGATTCCTATAGCTCCTGTTATATCAAATATTTTTTTAAGGCCTACGCTTTTACCAAATGTATAGGTTCTCAACTCATATTTTTTCCAGTCTGAGCTATCGATGGATTCACCCATTTTCATCAAGGATACGTGCTGCTGCAAACTATTTTGGGCATTAACGTCATCAGGCAATACATTTAAACTTCCACCCAACTCAGGATCATATCCATATTCATATCCAAAACCCTCTTTTTCACCAGTCATTCCTTGTTCTGTCTGAGTTCTAGATAGTTCGATGTAATAATTATTCACTTCTTCTTTTTTCTTAGCTTTTTCCTCTTCTGTTAGGTCTGCTCTTCTATCTATTTCATCTAATTTAGCCCTTCTTTCTCTCTCTTGCTCATGAGTCAAGTAATTATTCTTCGTACCACTGGAAGCTGTACCAGCACCTGCCTGTGCATTGTCAGCAACAACCTGAGATACTACACCACCAATAAGAGCACTTGCCCACTGATGCATCGCAGGATCATCCTTGAACATATCGCTTAACTTATCTTGGATCATTTCGTTAATCATTGCTCCAGATGCACCTGCAAGGAACCCACTATCAGTAAGTTCACTCATGATGCCACCTACAAGGGCGTGAAGAGCGTTCTTTTCTGCACTGCCTTCTTTCCAGCCATTTTTTATAGCCAAATCGCCTACTGCTTTATATGCAATCTCTCCAAAAAGTCCAGCCAGTTCCTGACGTTCTTCGACCTTGGTCTTATCAAAGATTTCTCCCAGCTTATTGAGGCTGTTTTTAGTATCACGATTCAGATTTTTAAGGTCTTGTTTCTGATTTTCTTTATCCCTGATTTCGATTTCACCTTCAGATACAGTTGCCTTGGTTGTGCTTTCTGCATCATCCTTGGCACCTACGCCAATGTTGGGTGTTACACCAGCATCTTTTTGCTCTGCTCCAGGAGATGTGTCAACGTTGATGCCAGTGCTGCCAGCTTCATATTCAGCTTTGTTTTTAATATCTTCATAGGTCAGTGTGCCTGTGGAGATTTTATTTTTGTCTTTTTCAGCTTCACTGGAGATAATACCGCCTTTAAGGTCGGTGTTTTCACCTACGTTAATGTCAAAGCCTTCTTTGCCTGCGTAGATACCGCTCTGGTCGGTTACGCTTTCGTATTTGCTGTCAACGTCGCTCTTGCCTGCACTACCAAAGATACCTGTCTTGTTGGCATTGTACATATCCATAATCAATCACCTAAACAAAAAAACTTCTAAACTGCTGCCTTGCTGTTGTGTTTTGGTCATAGACTGACCCACACGATACTGCAATTCCTTTTCAGCACGTTTAGAAGCTTGTTCCTGTTCTTTTTGTTGTAATATCTGTTGCTGTTTTTGCACAAGACTATCCTGAGGCGCAGAATATACAGTCCCTGCTCCCAGATTAAGGGAACTTATAACAACCAAGAAAAATACCTGCGAATTCCATCTTTTCATAGCTCTAATCACCTTCACCCATATAGTCTCTTACAAAAGTAACAGCCACAAAATATTACTAGAACATCCGTATTCTTTTTTAGACTCATTATATCCCAGACAATAAAAAAAGTAAATAAGTTATTTTTATTACATAAAAATATTGCAACGTCCTTTTGAAAAATTTAAAAAGACGTTGCAATAATGTCTAGAATTTCCAATTTTATCCCTTTTTCATTTCAGAGAATATTCCACTTCACTGCAACGGACTTCATACGAAGTAGCAGCTTCTATTTCGTTTACTAAGACCTCTTCAATTCTTACTGTATATTTCATAATTATCTCCTTATCCCTGCCTCTTTTTACTAATCACACAGCTCATAAATAACGTTTTTGTTACGCAAATCCTTAATCCACTCTGCAGGAATTGCATCATAGCCATAAAACATTGCCGCAATACCACCTACAATAGCTGCTACGCTGTCAGTATCATCGCCTAAGGAAACTGCCTTAATCAAGCAATCTCTAAAATTGCCAGTAGTCACAAAGCACCACAAGGCTGCCTCTAAGGAATGCACAACAAAGCCACTGCTGCTGATGGCTTCCATAGGCAAATTGCGAAAGCTATCTAAATTAAAAATACGCTCATAATATTTAACAGCATCAGCAGAAAAGAGTCCCTTGACGTTATGATGAATTATCTCAAGCTCCCTGCCAAACAATGCCAGCTTATCAGTTTCATTAAGCACAAGCTCTTCATGGCTAGTACGATATTCCAAAAGTTCTAGGCTCAGTGCCACATAAATATAGCATCCCAAAACGCAAACCTCGTGGGCGTGAGTTAAGCTAGATACTTTTCGTACTGCGTCGTACAGCTCGTCCTTTTTGCTGTGGGCCAAATAAAACACTAAAGGCATAATACGCATCAAAGAGCCATTGCCACACTCTCTAAAGCCCCTACAACCACATTCGTCAAGAGGAACACCATCATAATAGCACTGAATAGCCTTTCTTGTAGCCATCCCCACATCAATAGCCATATCGTCACAGGTCATATAACCATAACCAAACCAGGCCACAAAACGCTCCATAATATCCTCTTCATCAAGCTGCCAATCATTTTCCTTAAGACTAGCCAATGTACATAGTGTCATTGCAGTATCATCAGAATAGGTTCCATTTGGGAACTCCCAGTCCAGCATTTGCGTCACATGCATTCTTTGACAACGCTCTCTGCTATAAAATTGTACAGGCAAGCCAAGTGCATCACCTACTGCCACGCCCATAATGGCAGCCAAAAGTAAATTCTTTTCCATAATTCATCCTCCTCGCACGCAATCATAAAAACTACAATTTTTCATTGCCCAGCTACAAGCAAAACTCAATTTACTGATACCATTATATAAAATCATTATTCACATATGGTCGCACAAAGAGCGACAAATTTTATCCTGTACTTCATCCACGCTACTAACTATAAGATAAATGTCATAATTTTTGATTTAGTTACCAACTTGTCATTTTGCTCTTTTTAATGTTTTATGGTTATACCTTCACAATATCTAACTAAAATTTTAATAACATCATAACTGTGTACTGTGTAAGCAATGCCATCTATAATCATTTATCTTTAAATATATCATAAAATAAGCCAAGGCATCCTTTCAAAAAGGTTCACCTTGGCTATTTCTGCATTTGTATAGAGTTTTTAAAAGCTTATTACTTTAGATGTCATACATTATCTTGTCAAATCAGTTGCACGCCAATGAAATTCACCGTATCTATTTTCTATAAGCTCTTCAAGACATTTAAAGCTGGGGCATTCCTCGTTTCTACCATTCATGCAGGTTACAGAAAATTTATGACAATTATTTTTAAACAGATTGTAATCTATATGTTTACCAACCTGGCGCAGCGCATACTCTGCAGCTCTTCTGCTACCGATAAGCTTACCATCCTCACTCATAGGACAAAAAATCATCGAAGCTGGATTTTTACCATGTAAGCGCTTGCAGAAAACCATTGGCGATACAATCTCAATCCTACCATCGCCATTAAGATGCACTATCTGCTTATTACCTACATAAATTCCAGAATGTTCCACAGCAACAGCAAGATGGCAATAAACAATACTGCCAACGGCAGGAGAAACATTATGCACCAACAAAGAATCCGCTCTTTGCATAATCCATTCCACAACTGCTTCTTTTAAGTTTATTCCCTCATCAGGCCTTTTGCCATGCAGATAATTACTCATCTAATCCCCCTAAAAACTAAAGCTCCCACTTTAAAACTAAGTAATAATTACACACCATTAGATTCTATCATTCTGTAAAATATCCTTCAAGTAGCTATCTGCACATTTCTGAGAATTTTATCTTCAAACTCATGCTTATTCTTTAAGCAAGCTATCCAAATACTGAACAGGAACATATTTGGTGAGCCACACTCCATTAGCAGATAAATAAAATTTATATCCATCATCTGCCATTTTTGCCGCATTTATCTTATAAACATAGGGCTTTCCATGCCTGCTGCCAACGTCAATAGCAGTTTTCAAATCAAGAGAAAGATGTACATATAATCTTCCCTGGGGTAAAAGTCCCTGCTCATTTATAGACTCAACATATTTTATCCCCGTACCATGGTATAAAATTGCAGGTGGAGCTGCCTCTTTAAGCTCCACATCTACCTGAATAGAATGACCCTGATTGGCTCTAAGCATCGTTTCATCATCATTGAAGGCCAAACTATTAAAGTTAAAAGAGGAGATATAGCCAAAATTTTTTTCCTTAATATTATGGTTATTTTCAAATGCCTGTAATAGCTCATCCATATCTTCTAGCTGCTTTTTATCAACATTGCTATTATAGACCATAGTGCTATCTGCTTGAGAATTATCAATTTCTATAGTATTAAAGCCTGCTTCTGTAAGCTCTACAATACGCAGATGACCGCCAATTTCCACGCCACCTTCTAGATTAAAGCAGTGGTCATTAACCTGCACCGGCATTCCTTCTGCATTACGATGACCATGAATCTGGTACTCATTATCTAATGCGCACTTTGCAAAGGACTCATCTGCCTCTAATGCCTGCACATATGCTCCAGAACCAGATATAATTTCTCCTGTAGAAATAAATGTCAAATTTTCAGGCATACGACTCAGTCCACCATGGGTTACAAGTACCTTTTTGCCATGATAAGTATAACATATCAACTGTGCTAGCTTGCGATAGAAATTGTATGTATCCTTATGAGTAATACCTACCTCACGTAACTCATCAGCTGTGTGCAGATAAAACTCACTGTTGGCAACAGATGCTTCTTTTTCATAATCCTTTAGATATATCTCATGATTACCCTCTAAAAGTAATACATTAGGCATTGCCATCAGCTTTAGCATAAGCTGCATAATCTTACCATTTTCGTAGCCACGATCTATATAATCACCTACAAAAATATAATAGGTTTCCAGATCCAACTCTTCATTACCTAAATATTTCATTAAAGCAGTATAACAGCCGTGAATATCACCTATATGCACAATTTTCTTATACTGAGATAAATCCTTTTCCTTGTACCATATAGAATCAATCTTCTCTGGCTTGATAATATTAACACCTGTAGGAGTACTGTTTTCAGCTAATAATTCTGCCATTTTATCAATAACAAACTCTGGAACCTGCTTGTACTCCTCACGCAGAAGATTTCTTCTTTTTGCTTCGTCCTTATCAATATCCGTAAAATCTACAATATAAACACGATACTTGTATTCGTTGGCTAATTTTTTATAACCGCTCATATCACTATTTCTAATGTTAGTGGCATCAATCACGGTAAAACAGCCCTGCTTCATACGTTCCTCTACAAGCCGCATCATTAAAGACCAAACCTGCTTATACATACTTTGGTTAATTCCCAATTTACCATATGCATTCAAAATAGGTGCAGAATACATCAGTCTGATAGTATCAGGGCAAAGTACAAAAGGCTCTAATCCATTTTCTCTAATAAAGGTACTTTTGCCACATCCAGGTAACCCTCTTAGAATTACTAAAACTCGCATACAACATCCCCCTTTTCTATAAGATTAATTCTCTTATCATATGTCAAATCTGCTCTTAAAATAAAAAAAGCCAATGGTTTTATCCATCGGCTCTAATAATCATTGTTCTCTGCTCATCCACCACGCTATGAAAAACATAGTCAGGTATCCTAATATAAGATAAATCTGAGCGTAGTAGATAAATTCAAAGGCTACTGTTCCAAACAACATAGACATTCCTGTTAAAAACAATATAGGCAGTAGTAACGGCTGAAATAATAATACTTTTACATTTATACCAGCATACACTCCCATGCCTATTGCAGTAAGTGGATTTACTATATAGAACAATACAATAAATGTGCCAAGAGGGTCAAACCCCATATTAAACACAAGACTGTTTACCAGATATGGTACCAGTAACATGATTACCGATGATATCATTATGCAGCTAAAATTTTTACTGGCCATACCCCATACTCCTTTACGTTCTTATTATTTATCTCAGTGAATCAATCTTATTCCTAAATTACAAATACAATCCTTTTATAATTCTATATTAAATCTGTCTTTATTGCAAGAAAATAAAAACTAAGTCTGTAAATATCATTAAGCTAATTTAAAGCACAATGATGATAATCCACAGACTTAGCTATTTTAATTTATCCTAATTACGTTTGCTGTACCAAGAGCAGCCTTAAAATAGAAAAGTCCCCGGACTACTTGCGTAATCCAGGGACTAACTGTTAAGTCAAAAACTACATGCTGCTTATGCAGCGAGTAATTATTTTACTTCTACAACAGCGCCAGCAGCTTCCAGTTTCTCTTTCAGAGCGTCAGCGTCAGCTTTGGAAACTTTTTCTTTGATAGCTTTCGGAGCGCCATCAACCAGTTCTTTAGCTTCTTTCAGGCCCAGGCCGGTAGCTTCACGAACAGCTTTGATAACGTTGATTTTGGATGCACCAGCGGAAGCCAGGATTACATCAAATTCGGTTTTTTCAGCAGCAGCTTCGCCACCAGCAGCAGCCGGAGCAGCAGCTACAGCTACAGGAGCAGCAGCGGATACGCCAAATTTTTCTTCCAGAGCTTTAACCAGTTCGGACAGCTCCAGTACGGTCATGGATTCGATAGCTTCGATGATTTGATCTTTATTCATTATATTTACCTCCAATAATTAAGTAATTTTTTATTTTAGGCTGCTTTAAGCAGCAAGCCGCACATTAAGCGGATTCTTTTTGTTTGCGTACAGCTTCCAGAGCGTATACAACGTTGCGGATAGTACCTTGAAGTACGTTGACAAAACCAGTGATCGGGGAGTTCATGCTGCCCAGCATCTTGGCAATAAGTACTTCTTTCGGCGGCAGAGCAGCCAGTGCTTTGATATCTTCAACGGAGATAACTTTACCGTCGAGAACGCCAACCTTAATTTTAAGTTCTTTGTTTGCTTTTGCGAATTCGCAAATGATTTTTGCAACTGCAACCGGATCTTCAGGAGCAACAGCGATAGCGGTGTTTTTCTCCAGGGAAGGTTCCAGGCCTTCGATACCAGCTTCTTGAGCAGCAATACGGAGCAGAGTGTTTTTAACTACATTGTAGTGTACACCAGCTTCACGCATTTTGCGGCGCAGTTCGGTATCTTGAGCAACAGTCAAACCACAGAAGTCAACCAAAATAGAGCATTTGGAGTTTACGAGAAGCTCTTTCAGCTCAGCTACTTTAGCTGCTTTTTCGGGTCTAATAACTGCCATTAGTTTGCACCTCCTTCTTTGAATTTTTTTATTAAATCAAAAAGACCTCTCGGCCGTAGCCGGAGGTCGGAAGGACTAATATATCTTCACGCTCCAGCCTCGGCAGGCGTAGTAAAAACTTACGCAATTGAGCACCTGCTGTCTATGGCCCGATTATCTTCTGATTTAGTAAAATTATAAACTACAATTATTTGTCGCTGGTAGCTTTCAGTACGTCAACCTTGATGCCAGGGCCCATGGTAGCGGACACGGTGATGGATTTCATGTACTGACCTTTAGCACCGGAAGGTTTAACCTTAACCAGGGTGTCAGCCAGAGCGATGTAGTTTGCTAAGAGTTGCTCTTCAGTAAAGGATGCTTTACCGATAGGAGCTTGTACGTTGCCGGCTTTATCGGTACGATACTCGATTTTACCAGCTTTGGACTCGGAAACGGCACGAGTTACATCCATGGTAACGGTACCAACCTTCGGGTTAGGCATTAAACCACGAGGGCCGAGGATTTTACCAAGACGACCAACTAAACCCATCATGTCGGGAGTAGCGATGCAGACATCAAAGTCCATCCAGCCATCTTTAATTTTATTAACTAATTCTTCACCGCCAACGAAATCAGCGCCAGCAGCTTCTGCTTCAGCAATTTTGGGGCCTTTGCAGAATACCAGAACGGTTTTGGATTTACCAGTACCGTGCGGCAGAACCATAGCACCACGAACTTGTTGGTCAGGGTATTTAGGGTTAACGCCCAGACGGAAAGCAACTTCTACAGTGCTATCAAATTTAGTAGTAGCGGTTTTCTTAACCAGTTCTACTGCTTCTTTCGGAGAGTAGAATTTGTCAGCTTCGATTAATTTCAAAGCGTCAGCATACTTTTTGCCCATTAAAATTTCCTCCTATGTGGTACAATCGGCTTTTGCCTCCCACGTAATTAAGAAAACTGTTTAAAATCAGTCTTCAATAGTGATGCCCATGCTACGTGCAGTACCTTCTACCATTTTCATAGCAGCTTCTACGCTAGCAGCATTGAGGTCAGCCATTTTGCTTTCTGCGATTTCACGAACTTTGTCGCGACCCAGTTTAGCAACTTTCTTTTTGTTCGGTTCACCAGATGCCTTTTCCAGACCAGCAGCTTTCTTCAGCAGTACAGCAGCCGGAGGGGTTTTGGTAATAAAAGTGAAGGAACGGTCTTCGAATACAGTAATCTCAACAGGGATGATGAGACCAACTTGTTTCTCAGTACGTGCGTTGAATTCCTTTACGAAGGCCATGATGTTAACACCAGCTTGACCCAGTGCAGGACCTACAGGAGGAGCCGGAGTAGCTTTACCAGCCGGTACCTGTAATTTTACCATCTTAACGACTTTTTTCGGCATTTAATTGCACCTCCTTACTTATTCAGCTTCTTGAACTTGTGTAAAATCAACTTCAACAGGAGTTTCACGTCCAAACATGTCAATGAGAACCTTCAGCTTACCGCGTTCCTCATTGATTTCGGAAATTCTGCCAACTTGGTCAGCAAAAGGTCCAGCCATAAGACGTACCATCTGTTGCAGCTGAAAATCAATTTTAGGACGATCCTCTTCAACGCCCATGGAGTGCATAATTTGACGCACCTCGTCAGCTGTTAAAGGAATCGGTTTAGTTCCGGAACCGACAAAGCCGGTCACACCCGGAGTGTTGCGGACAGCATACCAGCTACGGTCGTTAACAATCATTTCCACCAGAACATAACCAGGGAATACCTTGCGTTCGACACTGCGCTTTTTACCATCCTTAATTTCAACCTCTTTTTCCATTGGGATAATAATATTGAAAATTTCATTTTCCATACCCAAGGAATGAACTTTACGTTCCAGGTTTGCGCGTACTTTATTCTCGTATCCAGAATAGGTATGAATTACATACCAATTTCTTTCTTGCTTTTCTTCTTCCATGAATAAGCGGAAAGCTACGCTTCCCCTACCCTCCTTACTAAGCCTATCGATTATTGCAGAAGCATTCTGAACAACACACTGAAAATAGAATCAATTATCCAAATCAGGCCTGCACAGAGGATTACCGCAATAATAACAACAATAGTGTTAGAAATAAGCTCTTGTTTGGTAGGCCAGGTTACCTTTTTCAGCTCTACTTTTGTTTCACTGAGAAAACTGGTAACACTGTTACCGCTCTTCTCGGTCTCAGTAGTCTCCGGAACGGCCATCTCGTCACATCCTTGCTATTATAACCCAATCACACTATGCACCAAATTATTTGGTTTCTTTATGAAGAGTGTGTTTTTTGCAGAATTTGCAATATTTATTGAGCTCGATACGATCAGGATCGTTCTTTTTGTTTTTGTTGGTTTGATAATTTCTTTGTTTGCATTCAGTGCAAGCCAAAGTAACAAGATTACGCATGTAGTCACACCTCGCTTACGTTATAAAATAAAAACCAATCACAAATTGTCGCTAATATAGAGTAACACAGTTAACACTTTATGTCAACCATTTGAATGGATTTTTTTATAGTCCCGGCTAAGTTTCTTTGGCTGGCAAATCCCTTGTTTTTACAATAAAAACATCAGTTATTCATCACACCAAAGTATAATCTTAAAAGCCTCTATATCCAACCTTAAGTGAATGGTTCATTTACTAAATCATACTATACATTTATAACATATTACAGCAATCGCTGTGAATATTTTCTGCCTAATATATACAAGCCTTCATTACTATATTAAGGAAGAAAGCTGTATACTTTTACATATTAAAGCCTTTAATTGCAAATAAAAAAGACTCCCTACTTTTGGAAGTCTACTTATTTTATTTGGTGGCGGCGCACGGATTCGAACCGCGGACACTGCGGGTATGAACCGCATGCTCTAGCCAACTGAGCTACGCCGCCGAAGCTAAGCTTCAACCGAAATTGAAGCAAGTTATTAAATTGGAGCTGATGACCAGGATTGAACTGGTGACCTTATCCTTACCAAGGATACGCTCTGCCGACTGAGCTACATCAGCGTTATTTGGTTGCGGGGGGCGGACTTGAACCACCGACCTTCGGGTTATGAGCCCGACGAGCTACCAGCTGCTCCACCCCGCGATGACGATGTTGGTGGATGGGGTTGGATTCGAACCAACGAAGCGAAACGCGGCAGATTTACAGTCTGCTCCCTTTAGCCACTCGGGAACCCATCCGTTTGCGACAAAAAGAATTATACAATATAAGCATTCATCTGTCAACACTTTATTTTTATTTTTTTCAAATTTTCTTTCAAAGTTTCTCGTAGTATCTTTTCTACGTATTCGACCGTTATTTTAATGCTCTGCTCATTATTGTTATTTATATATAAACCACATAGCATCCAAGTCGTATAGACGCTCATCTATCGCAAATTTCTCTTGTATTTAGTGTATACATAATACTATGCTTTATCTATTGTAATAATATTAACACAATTATACATATATCCTTATTCATTAGAAAACTTTTGCAAAAAGCTTTACATAGATTCTAAATATATAGTATAATATTTTATGTTCACGCTAGCGAGGACGCTCATATCTCTCACAAACAAAGGGATATGAGCGCCTTTTTTTGTGAAATCCCATACTACCATTTTGATAGATTAAGGAGTGATGATGAAATGCCTACCCTGAGCTACCAGTTAATTCCTATATGCGAAGGCTGTATCCTTGTTAAATTTGGCGAAAGCATCAGTCCCCTTGTCCATAAAGCCTCACGTCGTCTGTGTAAATATTTAGAGAAGAATGCATTTCCTGGTTTTTTGAAGCATATTGCTACATATACCGGTGCTGCCATAAACTATAATCCTCTTATTGTTCGCAGTCATTTGGCGCGTGCTAGTCAAAGCACCTTTGATGCGGTGGCTGAGATTTTGGAAAAGGATATTGTTGAAGCCAATAAACTCCCCTATACAAAAGCAAAGGTTGTTGAGATTCCTGTTTGCTATGGTTATGACTTTGGTCCTGATCTTGATTACGTTGCAGACCATAATAATATGAGCCATGATGCAGTAATTACATTGCATACTCATAGTGATTATATTTGCTACGCTTCTGAGGACCACCTTGACTTACCTCTTTTAAGTAAAATGGATAGGCGTATAGCTTCTCCTCAGCGCAAAAAGAAACATCTTTATATCCCAGAGCGTAGTATTGCAATAAAAAACGATCAAACAAGCTGCTTCAGCTCTACAATTGACGGTAGCTGGCGCATTATTGGTCGCAGTGCCATAGATATGAATTACGATGAAGACGGTAACCCTTTAATGCAGCCTGGTGATATCGTAAGACTTCGAAGCATTACTTTAGAAGAATATCGTGACCTGCGCTACGGTATGGCTGATTAGTCAAATTCCTAATTTTAAAAATTCTATTTAGAAAAGCTTATTAAAACGCTTGACAAATAGCCTTTTATAAAGTAAAATTGTTAATGTAATTTGCTGGCATAGCTCAATTGGCAGAGCAGCTGATTTGTAATCAGCAGGTTGTGGGTTCGATTCCTATTGCCAGCTCCATTAAAAACTTAACCTCCAGATTCGTCTGGAGGTTTTTTTATTTTCTGGCACAAATGGCAATTTGTAGACTGTCGGGAGCTGAACTGGAGCTGATAGCGTGGTATTGTTGGTTGAGGCTGGGTAAAGTTTAAAAATATCATCGACTTCCTGCGTGATATTTTCATCGAAACCATGGATAGCGTGACCGTACAAATTTAATGTATGAGATGGTCGGCTTTGTCCTAAGCGTTTTGATACTTCCAAAATCGGAACACCTACCGCAAGTAATTGTGTTGCGTGAATATGACGCAAGCAATGAAATTTTCTATAAGGTACTTCAACATCTCGCAATATTAATTTCCTCGTCTTATCAAAATTTGTAATACGGATAAGACCACCTGCTGAATTGTGGAGCACATAGCCGTCCCTTTTGGCGCTGACGGCTTACGTGAATGGCGAAAAGGTGCAGATTGGCGTAATTATATGCGTGGTTGGAACGGACTGCGAAAAGCCGATACAAGGCTTACACAGGCAAGGTATGTAAGATACAAAGATAAAAAACATAGCATTATAGAGCCGTTCTACAAAGGAAATACCGATATTTCCATGAAGCGCATACATAACGGAAAAATAAAAACTTTTATTGATGACGAAGCAGGAATTACACTGCAAGAGTTAGACGAACTTAATTATCAATTAAAGCAATCTGCAAAATTATTAAATATAAAGATTGATGATAATTTTCCTAGAGTTATTGTTACAACTCCTAACAAAATGGGTAATTTCTCAAAATCCAAAATGGCACTTGGAAATTATGAAGCAATTAGCAACACATTATACGTAAATAAATTATTGTTAAGTTTTGAGAGTAGAATGGAATTGTTAAGAAGCGGCGATGTTCCTGTGTCACGGAGCAAGTTATCGACTATAGTGCATGAACTATATCACCTTTTGGATGCAAGAGCATATTCTAAAAAATATGGCAAGATAACCGATCAAGAAAAATATGTTAAAGACATAATAAAAATATCTAAGGTGAAAGTTGATGAATTAGAGGAAAAAAGGTATAATATAATGGATGTAAGCAGTTATGCTAGAAAAGCGATGTTTTTAGGAAGGTATGACGAGGCTTATACAGAATATAGAACTAAGCAAAGGTTGAAAAATATTAAAGTAGAGGAGTGATTCGTTTGTATATAGTTAAATTTCCCAAGAGATTTGATGAATTAGTTGAGATAATTGAGCCTTATACAGATAGAATGTGTCAGTTAAAAGACGATGCTCCAGAAGAAATAAAAAAAGCTCACAAAGAGTTACTGGAACTAGGTAAAGAGATTTTCGGCAACTGGTAAAGAGCTAATTCACCAACTACATAACAAGTAAGCAGATTTTAAGTATTTTATACTTGAAGTCTGCTTTTTTTGTTGCCCAGAGGGGCGAATATAAGGCTAGCGAGCCATAATACGGAGGTATTAGAAATGACATTAAAGGAAATTTATGAAGCCCTTGAAAAAATCGACAACGGAGCAGAACTTATTACTGGCATTAAAACTGAAGTGAATAAGTTGAACAATGAAGCCAAAAAGCACCGTGAAGCAGGAGAGCAGAACGGCATTAAAGCAAAGGCTTTGATTGAAGCTTTAGGCTCGCAAGACGGCGATGATGTTGTTGAAAATGCGAAAAATTTAGAGACAAAACCAGCTGATTTATTTTATAATTTTTATACACGACGAGCACCTTCTTCGTTGTTTTATTTGTGGTGATTTAATTCTAACAGAAAAGCGGCTCGTCGTGTACTTTAAACATAAAAAAACAGTGGAAATTTACCTTACGGTAAACAACCACTGTTTTTCTTTTTTTAGGCTAATTTTTTCCCAGCCTCTTTTTTATTTTCTGGCACATGCGTGTAAACTGTTATACAAACCATTTATCTGAAATCATATTCAGGTGGTCCTCATACACTCTCCAATCTGGCATTACCCTGGTCATTACTCCATAAAAACGGGCATTGTGGCCACGTTCTACCAAATGTGAAAGCTCGTGGACTATTATCATTTCGATGACCTTCTTGGGAGCACGAATAATCTTTTTATTCAACGTAACGTCCGCAGTTAATACATCGCATGTTCCCCAGCGTGTTTTCATATCTCTAATTTTAAGCCTAGGTTCAGGTATTGCATAGTAGTGCAAAAAGTTTCTATACTGCTCCTGCAGCAGCTTCGGAAATAGCCTTTTGCACTGCTCTGTATAAAATTTATTAATGAGCTGGTCACGCTCATTATAATCATCTACATTCTGCATATAAAATACCAAACCATTATTCCCCAGCTCCACCTTAGAGTGTGCTGACCGCACTATTTCAAACGGCAAATTGCCACCTAAAAATTCCAACTGTTGCTTTTCAGACAGCTGTTTTTTCTTTTCTACAGCGGCAGACACCTTTTTATCCATACGCTCCTTAGCACGAAGGATGGCATGAGCATCGTAATTAAGACACTCCTCAATTTCCTGCAGTGTCACCCCTATAGGTGCCGTAACAATAACTCCCTCAGGTTTGACACTAATATAGATTTTTTTGATACGCTTAATCTCCAAATGATATTCCAAGGTTTTTCCCACAGACCTTAGGAGCACTTGTCTCCAACCTTTATCACCTTTTAGCATTTTTCACCTCCATAATATGTAACCCTTCAACGGCTTTTTTTATTTTACCATATATCAACCACCTTATTTGGCATTATTACTACAAAAGCCTTGGCTATCACTTATATCAATATCTCTATCGTAAAAGCAACATTAATATAATAAAAACAGGCAGACCTCCTAAAGCTATACTTACACCTAGCTATAGGAGGTCTTTTTATTTATTCTTTAATACTTGGCTTTCTTTCAAAAACATATTCCGAAGCACTGGATAAATCATCGCGAAAGCTATAGCCTAAGCGATCGAAGTCTTTAATGCTCTCTGAATCTTCAACCTGGTTTTCTGCCATATAGCGTACCATTTCACCCCTCGCCATTTTAGCGTAGGTTCCCTTAGTAACCAGCTTGCCATTAGCCATCTCTACAAAAGAACAGGTAATATAGCAGTCATCAGGCTGTAAATATTTTTCTAAGCATTTGGAATATTCCTTGGACGCCAAATTAATGATTAAACCAGATTCATCGCGCACTGCATCATAAATGCGTTTTCCCCAATATGAGTATAAATCCTTAAAGCCGCCAATAGCAGCCTTGGCCTGCATTTCTAAACGATATGGTGTAACACCGTCCATAGGACGTAAAACACCGTAAAACGCTGATAAAATACGTAAATGCTCCTGCACATAGTCAAACTGCCCGTATTCAAAAACTGCTGGTGCCATATATTGAAATGCTATTCCATCATAAGCCAGTACTGCAGGTGTCAGACCATTGCCAAGCTCCATATTTTTAATACGCTGTAAATTTTGCTCAGCAATTTTATCATTACACTTCCACATGGCTTGTAGCTCAGAAGGATTCTGCTTACGCAGCCAAGCCAAAATCTCCTCAGCCTGCTCAAGATACATCGGTTCAGAAGTTGCAATAACAGCATCTATATCAACACGCATCTTTTTAGCAGGTGAAAGAATTATTTTCATTACAAATCACCTAACATGGTTTCAGGGTCAGTTGCCGCCTTTACCTTATCATTCGCCTTGATGATAATGCCATTTTCGTCAATAAGATATGTAGTGCGAACTACGCCCATATATACTTTACCGTAGTTTTTCTTTTCCTTCCACACATCATAAGCCTCAATAGCCTGAAGTTCAGGATCTGCCAAAATAGTAAATTTCAAGCCTTGCTTTTCCTCAAATTTTTTATGAGAAGCTACACTATCCTTGCTAATACCAATAACCTCAACGCCCTTTTCCAAAAATTGCGGATATCTTTCAGAGTAACCACAAGCCTGCTTGGTGCAGCCAGCAGTATTATCTTTAGGATAAAAGTATAAAATAACCTTTTTACCCTTATACTCCTCTAAAGTATGCATTTTTCCATTTTGATCCGGCAGATTAAATGCTGGTGCTTTAGTACCAATCTCTAACATTTTTATTCCTCCTTATACTATGCACAAAATATTAGTGCAGCAATCATTTACTCAGTCAGCACAAGCTGATTCATGCTTATTATAGCGTATTTTAATCATTATTGACAATATACTTCTAATTTATTCACAGTATTTACAAATAAAGATTTTCTGATGTGCCGCACCAAAATTATATTTAACTACTTCTAAAAATCATAATATATCCTGACATATAGCTTATAAAATACAAAAGGTTAGGATAACTAAATATCCTAACCTTAATAAGCAATATAATAACACCTATCTCATTACATATAGAAGTACCACATGGTAAAGGCTGCCAATAAAATACGGTAAATAGCAAAGCTTGTAAGATCATACTTGTGCAAAAATTTCAAAAACCACAATACAGACCAATAAGCAACAACAAAGGAAACCACAAAGCCTATTGCTAAAACCTGCAAATCACCAGCAGTCAGGTACTGCAAATTCTTTAAAAGGTCATACAAACAAGCTGCAAACATCAAAGGCACTGCTATCAAAAACGTATAGCTTGCAGCAACCTGTCGATTAAGACCTACTAAAAGACCTCCGGCAATAGTGCTGCCGCTACGAGAAAAACCCGGCCACAGAGATAAGAATTGGTAAACACCAACCCATAATGCTTGTTTAATAGTTATTTTATCCATATCATCTACAAGCTGGTCCTGTTTATCCTTAGTTTTATGCTCTGCATACATCAAAAGCAAGCCACCTAATACCAAGCCAATAGCAACAGTAAAGGGAGAGAAAAGGTATGCTTTAATGTACTTGTACAATAAAAAAGCAACAATCATCACAGGAACAATACCAGCTGCTATGTGCCAAACACTTAAGCCTTTATTAATGTCCCAGCCATCCTTAGTAAAGAAACGCATAAATCGTTCTTTATAAATAAAAACAACGGATAAGATAGCTCCTAATTGTACAAATACATCAAATACATCTGCCAATCTACCATCAAAGCCAAGCATATGACCAACAATAATCATATGTCCGGTGGAAGATACTGGCAAAAATTCTGTTAAGCCTTCTACGATACCAACAATAATTGCAATAAGATTTAAATCCATTACTATATCCTTTCTTTTTAACAAGTTAACGCTTTCATTATACACATATTAATTACTTACTGCAACTCTTAAGCTATTTATTTCACCTTTTAGTCAAATAAAATAAGAGGCAACCATAAGATTACCTCTTATTCTACATATTCTAAATTAATCAAGCCTTAATTAATCACCAAAGCAGATGCCTATCTGACGTCCAGTACGAATAATTTCACTATCGACAGGAACCTGTCTTGGCTGTGAAGCAGCTTTCTGGATATATACAGTAACAATCTGATCATGATAAAGAGAAACCATTACGTTATACTCACCGCGTAGGCAGGCCTCTGCTGCCGCTACACCATAGCGAGTAGAAAGCACTCTGTCAAAGGCTGTTGGAGATCCACCACGCTGTAGATAACCTAACACTGTACAACGAGATTCTATACCAGTCAGCTCTTCAATCTCATGTACAAGCTTTTCACCAATACCACCTAAACGCACTGGTTCAAAGCTTCCTTTGACCATACGCGCAACGCTCATTTCGCCGCCCTCAGGCTTAGCACCCTCAGCGACTACGATAATACTGAAGTTTTTTCCAGCAGCCTTGCGCTGATTAATCTTTTCAATAATAGAGTCAATCTTATAGGGAATTTCTGGTAACAGAATTACGTCTGCGCCACCAGCAATACCACTGTGCAATGCAATCCAACCTGCATAACGACCCATAACCTCTAACGCCATAACGCGATGATGAGATTCTGCCGTTGTGTGGAGTCTGTCCACAGCCTCTGTTGCCATTGCCATAGCAGTATCAAAGCCAAAAGTACGCTCAGTACAAGGTAAATCATTGTCGATGGTTTTAGGAACACCAACTACTTTTACATCACACTCTCGAGCCAATTGAGCACCAATATTCAAGCTACCATCGCCGCCAATTACTACCAATGCCTCGATATCGTACTTCTTTAAATTCTCTACAACCCTATCTCGCATGTCATGATAAACAATGTTGCCGTCATCATCCTCAACAGCAAATTTAAAAGGATTATCTCTATTAGTAGTACCCAGTATAGTACCGCCCCTAGGCAGAATTCCTGATATACTCTCATAATCCATTTTTTGTAGATTATCGTTTACCAGTCCGTTAAAACCGTTGATAACACCGTAAACTATACAATCATTTTGCAGGAATGTTTTAACCACGGCACGAATTACGGCATTTAAGCCAGGACAATCTCCGCCACCAGTTAACACAGCGAAGCAACGTTTTTTTTGTTCCATGCTACGCCTCCACAAAAGTACTTATTCTACATTCCAAATCTTGAATCCGTCCGGGCTGATACGGATAGCTTCAGTACCGTCAAATTTGTCATAGCACAGGTTGCCATTTTCGATATAGCCAGGCCATGCAGTTACAATAGTAAATTTTTTACTGAGTTTGCGCATCAGGCTATCAGTATTGATGTGGAACACAGGTACAAACAAGGTTTGCAGCCTGTCAAGAATAATTACCTCTGCATTATAGCTTGCCAAAATATCAGCAAACATATCAGGAGCGTACAGGCCTCTGTCAGCAGCCGGAATTGCCAGGAATTCCTCACTAATCAGCATACGGCAATCTACATAGGTCCATTTTTTTGCCTCAGCAGCTTCACGCAAAACTTTACTTTTGCCACTGCCAGGTTTACCGGTAACGATAACAACATTACCTTGGTCTGCTTGAGCCTCTTCAACTACTTTCAATAATTCTTCAACTTGATTCATTTGAAAAACCTCCCTATACACCGAAGTGTAAAAATTCTTAACCAATTACTTTGTTACCCATACTATTCGCTGAACATTCTAAAAATCCTTTAAAAAAAAAGCATCATCTTGAAATTTTCAAAATGATGCCATCTTTTGTTACACATTTATCATTTAATGCTATTTTTTGCTATTTTTCTTCCTAAATCGCTCATTAGGGTCAAGAGACATAAGGCCGCTATATACAGATTTCAAATCCGTAATCTCACCCTTGCTTATAACATATTTTTCCAATTTGCGTTTTACCCTTTGCAAAGCGTTGTCAATAGACTTTATATGTCTGTCCAAATCAGTTGCAATCTCACTATAGGACTTGCCATCGAGATAACTCATAAGAACCTTCCATTCTAAATCACTGAGGATATTGTTCATTTTATTTTCAATATCTTCAAATTCCTCACGACTTATAACAAGGTCCTCAGGGTTAGCAACCTTCACACCACTAATAACATCCATAAGGGTTCTATCACTATCTTCCTCATAAATTGGCTTATTCAAGGATACATAGGAATTAAGAGGAATATGCTTTTGACGAGTAGCAGTTTTTATCGCAGTAATAATTTGGCGTGTAACACACAGCTCAGCAAAAGCTCTGAAGGAGGACTGCTTATCTGCCTTATAGTCACGAATAGCCTTGCAAAGGCCAATCATACCTTCCTGGATAATATCCTCACGCTCAGCACCAATAAGGAAATAGCTTCTTGCCTTAGCGCGCACAAAGTTTCTGTATTTATGCAGCAAATACTCCTGTGCCATAACATTATTATTCTGTTGAGCCTCCAAAACGATTTCCTCGTCCGTCATCTCAACAAAGGCATCCAAGGATTTACTTCCAATATCTGTGGTCATAAATTACATACCCTCCGCTTAATATTATAAAAACATCATAATGATACTACTATATATTTACATTTAACCTAAGTCAAATGCTGCTCTAAACAAGATATTTAAATCTCACCTATAATTACACTTAATTCTTGCTGCGACGCAGCTTTTCCAAATGCTCTAAAACATGTCCCTGAATCCTGCTACCAAGTTCGTTTCTGTTAATAACCTTATCCGGCATGCGTAGCTTAGCCGAAATATCAGCCTTAGCCTTTTTGTAATCCTCATGAAATTCTCTTGCGGAAATACGATAACCACCAGCGCCAAGTATATTAATCTGCTCTGCGTAATCACTAGTAACTACAAAAACCTTATTAGATTTTAAACGACTTAGCTCATATGCCTTGCGCTCTATCCAAGAGTCAGCAGTTTCTTCTTCATCAGTAAAAGCAACTTCAATACCATGGATTTTTTCCACAACGCCTGGTCCAGAAACATCAAGAGCATCAAAAACTATGGTAGCACGATACCCTTTAAAAGCTGCATATTCAGATACACCAGCAATCAAAAGCTCTCTAGCATGCTCAAGGTTTACCTCGCGGATTCCCTTAAACTCCTTCCAGCAATTAATAACATTATAGCCATCTATCAGCAGATATTCCATAATGCCATCCTCACTTTGCAGTCAAACGCTGACGAACTACCTCATACATAAGTACAGCACCTGCATTAGAAGCATTTAAGGAATTAACACCACCATTCATGGGAATGCTGATAATATTATCACATTTTTGCTTAACTAATCTGCCAAGTCCTTTACCCTCAGCACCAATTACCAAAACAATAGGTCCTGTCATATTAGCTGCGTAGTAATCATCGCCATCCATATCAGCGCCAACTACCCAACAGCCTCGCTGCTGCAGCTCTTCAATAGTTTGGGCAATATTACCAATTTGCACAACAGGTACGTATTCTACTGCACCTGCTGAAATTTTTGCTACAACCGCATTCAAAGGACAGCTGCGACGTCTAGGCATTAGCACACCATGTACACCTGCTGCATCAGCAGTACGAATCAGAGCACCAACATTTTGGGGATCCTGTAGTTCATCTAATAACAAAATAAATGGGTCTTCTCCCTTTTGCTCTGCTTTTGCAAATACATCGTCTAAGGTTTGAAATGCAATAGGCGCAGCAAGTGCTGCCACACCTTGATGTCGTACCCCCTGTGCCAGCTTATCCAATTTATCGGACTTAGCAAATTCCACAGTAATATTTTTACTCTTTGCCAAGCCTATAATTTCACCTAAGCTGCCTCCAGAGGCACCATCCTGAATCATTATTTTATTTATAGAACGCTGACCGCGAAGTGCTTCTAAAACTGCATTGCGGCCTGCAATAATATCCGTAATTTCCTGGGGCATAAGCTCCTCCAAATCTAAGCAAATGTCCGCAAATACATGCGGACACAGCTTTATCAAGACAATTTATTTTTCTTCCTGCTGTTTCGCCTTAGCAGCTAATATAGCCTGCAAACGACCACAGCTCATTTCGCCCTCATGGCATACACCTTGAGACACACAGGTAGGACCAGCATTTTCAAAAATTACCGGAGCAACCTTTTTACACTCCTCTAACATCTTATTAGCCAGTGCACGAATTTCCCACTGTGCGCGGGTACAGCAGCGCAGACTAAAGAAGTTTAGTAAGGACCGGGCGTTAAAGGTGCATACAATTTTTGTTTCTGCCGCATTAGGCAGAATATAACGGGCATCCTCTGCAGGAATACCCATTTCAGTAAACTCGTTGTATAAATCCTGAATCTCCACCATCAGCTTTTCAAATTTAGCCTTTGCCTCCGGATTTTTAGAAATCGTAATAGGAGTGATGGTTTCAAAATTATGTTCTTTTACATAACGCTGAGATTGCTGTGAATAGGAAGCAATACGATGACGTACAAGCTGATGAGTTAAAACTCTAGACACGCCTTCAATAGCAAAGGTAAAGGTTACATGCTCTAAAGTAGAAAAGTGACCCATGCTTACCAGTTTACGTACCAAATTAGCTGCTTGCTCATCAGAAATCTTTTCTTCCAGTTGAGCAGCACCAATAGCAGAATAGCATAGGCGCGCGCTCATAGCCACAGTACGTTCAGGCTCAGGTGTGTGACGCACTAATTTAACTTGCATATTCAAAGCAGCCACCTCATTTCTTTACTTCATTCATTTTACTACTAATTATTGTAAAGGAGGTATCCATAACCTCCTCCAGACGCTGTTGTCTTTCTTCAAGGAAAAGATAACCAAGCAGAGCCTCAAAGGCAGTAGCCATACGATATTCATGTACAGACGCGCTTTTAGGTACCATGGACTTAGCATTACGACCACGACGGAAAATCATAGCCTCATCCTCGCTCAAAGTATCCTGCAGCTCCTGCATAGCAATACATTGATATTTTGCAGATACCATCTTAGAGCCCAGGTCATGAACAATACGAACATGACTTGATGTAGGCAGAAGACGCAAACGAATATACATAGAAAAAACAACATCACCAATATAAGCTAGTAAAATAGGATTAATTTGTCTAGTTGCAGGAAAGGCAACGCCAGCTGCTTCACAAGCAGCCAGCGCATGAGCCTTCAGCATTTGATATTGTTCAAATCTCATTGCTTAGACCATTTAACTCCTTGAGGAGTATCTTGCAGAACAATGCCGATTTCGGTCAGCTGATTGCGCAGTTGGTCAGCCAAAGCGTAATTTTTAGATGCACGAGCATCTTGACGCATTTGGATGAGCATTTCAACCAGTGCAGCCTCTTTGTTATCGCCAGCCTCTGCAGGAGCAGCAGCTTCCTTAGCTTCCAGAACGCCAATGATGGAGCACATTTCAGCAAATACGTCATTAAGAATTGCCATCAGCTTACCATCAGGCTTGCTGCCAGTCTCAACTACCTCTTTATGATAGATATTGATTTCCTTAGCTAAGGCAAACATATGGCTGATTGCCAGGGCAGTGTTAAAGTCGTCACGCATAGCTTCCATGAAAGCATCGCGAAGCTGAGCAGCCTTTTCACGCAGAGCCATGCTGCTTACAGTTGCGCCAGAGCTAATCATTTGGCTCATTTCAGCCAAGGTTTCTTGGGCTTGACGCAGACGACCAAGGCTCTTTTGTGCTTCCTTCAGACGCTCATCGCTGAAATCCAACGGACTACGATAATGAGTGGATACAATGAAGAAACGCAGTGTTTCCGGATCGAAATGCTCCAGAATATCGATAACCATAAAGAAATTGCCTAAGGATTTAGACATCTTTTCGTTATCTACAGTAATGAAGCCATTGTGCAGCCAGTAATGAACAAATGGATGGCAATTGGTGCAGCCTTCGGATTGAGCAATTTCGTTTTCATGATGCGGGAAGATAAGATCGCTACCGCCACCATGAAAATCAAAGGTTTCGCCCAAATATTTCATGCTCATAGTAGAGCATTCAATATGCCAGCCAGGACGGCCTTGTCCCCAAGGACTAGTCCAGGAAGGTTCGCCCGGTTTAGCAGATTTCCACAAAGCAAAATCCATAGGATTCTTTTTGCGGTCATCTACGTCAATACGAGCACCAGCCATCATATCATCCAGATTACGACCGGAAAGCTGACCATAGTATTTGAATTTTTCTACGCTGTAATATACATCACCATCAACAACATAGCCATAGCCATTATCAATAAGTGTTTGTACAGTTTTAATGATATCTTCAATATGCTCGGATACACGAGGATATACGTGTGCACGACGAACATTCAGCTTATCCATTACTTCAAAGTAGGACTCAATATAGCGGTTGCAGACATTGAACCATTCTACGCCTTCTTTGTTAGCAGTATTGATAATTTTATCGTCGATATCAGTAAAGTTTTGTACATGAAGCACATCATAGCCTTCATGCTCCAAAAAACGACGAATTACATCCCAGGTTACAAAGGGACGAGCATTGCCAATATGGGGATGGTTGTAGGGAGTTACGCCGCAAACATAAATATTTGCCTTGCCAGGGTTAATAGGTACAAACTCTTCTTTTTGTTTAGTCAGGGTATTATATACTCTAATAGCCATTTTCCTTCTCCTTATAAACAATTAGAATTTTTAACATTCCATAACTGGCACTAGGCACAGCCTAATCAGCTATGCCTAATACCTGAAGATTATTAAAATTAAAGCTCAACGCCAGCCTTTGCCAAGCTTGCTTTGATACGATTGCTGCTGCGTTCTACGCCCAGCAGAGGAATCATAGCAGCCAGCTCAGGACCATGTTGGTTACCTGTCAGAGCAACACGGATAGGCATGAATACATCTTTACCTTTGAGCTTAGTGGTTTTCTGGATTTTCTTGAAGAGTGCTTTAACAGCAGCGGCATCAAGAGCTTCTACCTGAGGCAGCTCCTCTAAAAGCATATTGATAACGGTAGGAACAGTTTCGCCCTTCAGAACAGCCTCTGCTTCCTCGTTTTCAAAATCAAACTCATCATTAAAGTACATTTCTACGTTTGCAGGAATTTGCGCAGCAAAGGAAACGTGGTCTTGAGAAGTAGCAACTACTTCATGGAGCCAAGCAAGCTTTTCGCCTTCTTCTTCACCGGTCATGTAGCCAGCAGCAATCATGTGCGGCTTAGCAACCTGGAAGTATGCTTCTGCATCCAGCTGACGCATATAATGTTGGTTAATCCAGTTCAGCTTATCAATGTCAAATACTGCAGGGTTTTTAGCAACTCTTTCCATAGAGAACTCATGAATCAGCTCTTCCATAGAGAAAATTTCTTGCTCGCTGTTAGGAGCCCAGCCCAGCAGTGCCAGGAAGTTGTTAATAGCTTCAGGTAAATAACCAAGCTGACGATATTGGTCAACAGAGGTTGCACCATGACGCTTACTCATTTTAGTATGGTCCTTACCCAAAATCAGGGAAATATGGCCAAAGGTGGGTTTTTCAAAGCCCAAAGCATCATATACCAAGCATTGACGCGGAGTGTTGGACAAATGCTCCTCCGCACGAATTACATGAGTAATGTGCATCAAAGCATCGTCAATTACAACAGCATAGTTATAAGTAGGAATACCATCAGATTTAACGATTACAAAATCACCAATGTTATTAGAATCAAATACAACGTCACCACGAACCAGGTCGCGAACCAAAATTTGTTGGTCTGCAGGAACGCGGAAGCGAACGGTCGGTTTACGACCTTCTGCTTCATATTGAGCAATTTGCTCAGGAGTCAGATTACGGCATTTACCCATGTAGCGAGGCATTTTGCCTTCTTTAATCAGGGATTGACGCTCTTCCTCAAGCTCTTCATCAGTGCAGTAGCAGTAGTAAGCCTTGCCTTCAGCAAGCAGCTTATCAGTATATTTCTTGTAGATGTCAAGACGCTCCATTTGATGATAAGGGCCATTTTCGCCACCAACATCAACGCCTTCATCCCAATCCATACCCAGCCACTTTAAAGCAGCCTTAATGTTTTCCTCGGATTCCGGAGTAGAACGCTCTCTATCGGTATCCTCAATACGAAGAATCAGTTTGCCACCTGTTTTACGAGCCAACAGCCAGTTAAACAGGGCACTACGAGCACCACCAATGTGGAACGGGCCAGTCGGGCTCGGTGCAAATCTTACTCTTACTTCATTCATCACATATCCCTCCAAATAAGCTGCTATGCAGCTATTAATCTAAATTGAATTGCTAACACATTATTATACCATAGAAGTGTCTTTTCTTGCACAATAATCTGCTAAATACTTTATTTTAATGCTTTATTTTACCAAGCTAGCTACAGCTTCAGCAGCAATACCCTCTCCACGACCGGTAAAGCCCAGCTTTTCAGTTGTAGTAGCCTTTACATTTACACAATCCTCTTCAATATTAAGTACCTGAGCAACCTTGTTGCGCATAGCAGGAATAAAAGACGCCAGCTTAGGCCTTTGAGCAATAATAGTAATATCAACATTATTAATGCTCCAACCACGTTCCTTGATAATTGATACAACGTGCTCTGTCAGCTTTACGCTATCTGCGCCCTTGAAACGCATATCCGTATCAGGGAAATGCTTACCAATATCTCCTAAGGCTGCAGCACCTAACAAAGCATCCATCAACGCATGCAAAGCAACATCAGCATCACTATGACCCAAAAGTCCCAATTCATAAGGAACCTCTACACCACAAAGGATTAGCTTACGTTCCTCAACAAGCTTGTGTACATCATAGCCCATTCCAACACGAAATTGAGGCATAATTTTATTTTCCATAAGTTTTCTCCTGCTCAGCCAATAGATTTTCTGCAAGCAGCAAATCCTCAGGCGTCGTCACCTTAATATTTTCATATCTACCTAATGCTACAGTCACACGATGTCCAAACAGCTCTACTACCGATGCATCATCAGTTACTGCAGCAGGATGCTCTGCCAAATGCTTATATGCATTTTTTAGCAATCCTATTTCAAAAATTTGTGGTGTCTGTACAGCCTGTAGCGTTTTACGCTCAGGTGTAGCAACAACCATGCCACATTCATCTACTACCTTGATAGTATCCTTTACTGGTACAGCTGCAATAGCAGCACCATATTCCTTAGCAGCAGCTAAAGTACGTTCAAAAACTTCTTTTCCTGCAAATGGACGTGCTCCATCATGCACAGCAACATATCCATCAGCTTCTGTAATAGTAGCAAGAGCATTGGCAACAGAATCCTGACGCTCCTTACCACCGGCAACTACTGAAAAAGGTAAATTTGAAAAAAACTGCTGCTGATAACTCTCCAGCAGCAGTTTTCCATCCTCCACCTCAGCAGGTGCCAGAACCACTATTGCTCGGGTAATTAAATTCGTTTCAGCCAGCATTGCCAGACAGTGCACAATAAGCGGTGCACCCTTCAGCATAGCAAAGGCCTTATTAATACCTAAGCCGAGACGTTTGCCTGCCCCAGCCGCTGGTATAACAGCAATAAGCTTCTGCAATTTTCTTCCCCTGCCTTGTTTTAATATAAACTTTTCAATATGCTATTCCTTAGCACGAGCAAAAATCATTCTGCCTGCAGATGTCTGCAGCACAGAGCTTACAATAACAGGCACACTGTTACCTAAGCTTTGACGACCATTTTCTACTACAATCATAGTACCATCGTCAAGATAAGCAATTGCCTGTCCCTGCTCCTTACCTTCCTTAACCAGGAAAACATTCATTTCCTCACCAGCAATAACTGCCGGCTTAATAGCATTAGCCAGCTCATTTATGTTAAGAACCTTAACACCCTGAATTTCAGCAACCTTATTCAGATTAAAATCGTTGGTAATGATTGCTGCTCCAGATTGCTTAGCTAAACGCACCAGCTTAGCATCAACCTCGTTAATGTCATCGTAGTCATTATCTACAATGAGAACCTGTTCCTTATAGCTAAGCTGCATATCATGAACCATGTCAAGACCACGGCGACCTTTGGCACGTTTCATATTATCAGAGGAATCTGACAGCTTTTGCAGCTCTTCCAAAACAAAATTAGGTACTACCATGCGACCGTCTAAAAAACCAGTAGACAGTATATCCATAATACGACCATCAATTATAACACTGGTATCGAGCAGCTTGTTACAGCTGTACAAGCGGTCACCCAAGGGACCTTCCTTGACATCATTGGTTTCTGCAGGCACTTTAACAGCCTTGCGATTAGGAATACGATTAAAAAAGCCAACAATATCATTGTGCTTACGCAAAGCCAGCTTGGCACCAACTACAGCCATAATAAGGCTAAGAATAATGGGAACGTAGGGTCCAACAATAGGCAATCTTGAAAACGGAGCACCTATTAAATTAGCCAAAATAAGACCAATGCCAACGCCAAAAACAATTACCAAAATATCGCTAGTAGGAACACGAGACAACGCTGCAGTCCAGCGCTCAGATGCATTGCATATAGAATTTGTAATAAAGGGCTCTAAAACAAGTGCTAGCCATGCAAACAAACCAACACCTAGAAGCCCTAAGCCAATGTACGCAAAGGAAATACCAAAAATACCGTTGCCATGCAAATCATAGCCCAAATATTCCGAAAGAGTAGGTATAACATTGTCAGTAAGTATGAGTCCGGTAACAATAACAATAAATGAAACAGTCAGGCTAATAATCTTCTTTAGCATCGCTTTTCCTCCTTTCTTTTATATTTTTTGACGAAAAATATAACTACATTTCATCTATTATATAATAACGCTATAAGCGTAAAATTACAAGTAATTATTCCGAACAAATATGTTAATCATGTAACAAGATTGTAAAAAAATATAACGTAGCCTATGCATAATTGACAGCCTTATCATTTCTGAATTAAAGCACCTCAAAAAGCAAAAAACGCCAGCCATGCTGACGTTTTTAACAATACAAATCAATCTGAAAAAGGAACTTTCTTGATTTTTTCACAATACTCTTCGTAGCTTTTCACAGCTTCTGCAGGAGCCTTATCAGTAAGCTTTACACCACGATTTTTATCATCATTATCAAAATAATACCATTCACTATTAGTCATAAAATAAGGTTTATCCAGCTTTTCCAATAGCACCGCCCCCACAATCAAATGCAACACATATCCAACCATTCATTAGCTGTGTCCGCATCAATATCTTTAATTAGCATAATCTCGCTTTGTAAAATTCTTTTGGTATTATGCAATATTCTTTTTTCACCTACGGAAATCCTTTTATTATTTTCCATAATGGATAGCATCTTAAAAATCTTAGCAACCTCCAATATATCACCACTTTTAATCCTATCAAGATAAAGTTGAAAGCGCCTATTCCAAGAAATGCTCTTCACATGCTGCACATCAGGATTTTCCTTTAATACAGCTTCAACCCGAGAAAGCATAGCTTCATCACCAATTGATCTCAGACCTAACTGTTCAGCATTGCTTACAGGTATAGCCACAATCATATTATCAAACAACGTTTGCAATATGTAATATGAAATATTCTCACCATTTTGCTCTTTAAGCTTAATCTCTTTAATAATAGCTCCACCATGAAGCGGATATACAACTTTATCACCTGCAGCAAACATCCTGAACCCTCCTTGGAATAGTATTGTAATTTAATGATAACACGCACAATAGATAAAGTCAAAAATTTTTAATTATATCACCATGTTATATCTATGTCAATATATATTTCTATACCAAAACGATTTAGCTTATAAAGCGATTTAAACTGGAGAAATTAACAATAAACTTAGTAAATACTACTAAAAACTAAAACAGGGTTATTTAAAAAATAACCCTGCTAAATATATTTTATCTGAACTTTATTCTTCCATCACCGTATGGATTATGATATTTCCATGTTATCTGACCTTTAAGCTTATTCTTAATATATATCTTAGCTACCTCAGCCTGAAGTATTTTTCCCTCTTCGATAACCTTACAGCCTTTAAACATAGTCATACCCATTCCCAAATGCTTCAACACAAAGCTGCTGCCACCTACACGATACAGCTTATCCAATTCCAAGGGCTTGCCTCCTACCAAAACATCTCTAACACGATATTTACTATCTACTTTTTGGAAACAGCCTCGTTTATCAACGTCAACCCTAGAATTAGTGCCTGTATCAATAGTATAGGACAGTCCGGAAACCTGCATAAAGCCACCATACTCTCCAGGGAATTTGTGTACTCCCATTTCCAAAGCATCTAAAATTTGCTTACCGGTTGCTTCTATCAAACACAAGCTGTACTCATGAGGAAAAGCCTCCATTAAGCTTTGAAAGGTAATATTTCCATAGCCTAGCTCACCAGTAAGCTCGCTGCTGTTTAAAAGTACAACGTCCGCCCCCAAGGCAAATCTATATGCATCAGCTGCAAAGTCGCCCATATTAGTTTCATGACTGCCAACAAAGCGCTCGCGCATTCCCGGATCCTTAACATAAAGGTAAACATTGCTATAGCCAACCTGCTGACGCCAGATAGGAGCCAGCTGTTTACGTTCCATGGCAGCTGCAGCAGCAACCGCTTTATCACCTACACCAAGGTTGTACAATAATTCACTAGAAAACTGGCATTTTTTATCTATAGTAAGCTTGCCTACTGCCTGCATTTTTTGCCCAGCCTGTACAACGAGAATATCCTTATTATTGCGCGACTTTACCATTCGGTCATCTATCTGTTCATGAGAACCACCTGTAATAATGCAATTAATTCCCTTTGTATTTCCGGCTATCGCCTTAGCACTCCATGGACTATTCTCAATATCCGTATGAGCTACCATAATGACATAATCAGCGCCATTGTGACGCAAATCATTTATTTCTCTTTGCAGCTGCTTGTATAACTTTTTGCTGTCGTCTGCACCTTCAAAAACATAAGCAGGTCTACCAATAGTATTATGAAATGATTTTGCATTTATACCACTTTTAACCGCAGGAGATGTAAAGCCTATAAAGCCAATCTTAGTGTTACCAAAATCCATTATTTTAGAAGCCGTTAAAGCTGCCTTATCAGCTTCTCTATTCCATAGATTTATACAATAATATTCTGCTTGTAATTGATTAGATAATTCCAGAAAATGCTTAACACCATAATCAAAATCATGAGCACCTGGAATCATAAAATCATAGCCAGTCTGCTTCATAAGACGCAGTACACTAGCACCTTGAGAATTATTCGCTAATACAGAACCCTGCAAAGCATCTCCGGCATCAACAAGTGCCACCTTAGTCCCCTTACTTTGCAAATCCTTTTTATATTGTGCAAGGCGGGATAGGCTAACATTGTTCTCTACTCCGCCATGAATATCATTGGTGTGCAAAATAACTATTTCCTTCGCCATAGTTATAGAGCTAAAAAAACACAATCCAGCAGTCAGCAATGCCGCAATTTTTTTCATTAACACTTCCTCCTACAACAAACCCATCAGCCTTATTTTTTACATAAATATTTTAGTAGTAATCCCCTTAAAATATCCATGATAGGTCTTAATTTATTGCTGTCTTTATTATATCCTATTTTCATGCTTCTGCAATGCCTTGTGAAACAATCAATTGCTAGCTTTTAATTGAGTATTTCACAAAAATATCTTATACAGCTCTTGACTTAAAGTCATATTTATCTTTTATAATTAAACATGATACTTACCTTATCATCAAATGGATAAATATAAACAAGGAGCTATCTATGCACATTATTATTTTCATAAGCATCGTTAATATACTGCTGTTATTAATTACTTATTTTTATTATCGCCAAAATCTCTCTTTCGCCAGAGGCTGGAGCTTCGCTCTGTACTATCTCTTTTTTGCTATTAACAATATTTTGTCACGCATACTTCCAAAAAGTCTTCCTGCAATAATTACCAGATGGAGTGCTTGGCTAGGTGGTATTTGGATGGCCTTTGCATACTATTCCCTAATTTTAGCTTTTTTGCATTTGCTGCTATGGACATTAGCAAAATGTATAGGCAAGAAGCTGCCCTCAAAAAAAATTGCACTTGCTGGAATGCTTTGTATAGCATGCTTTATAACCTTTGGTATGATACGTGCCTATAATCCAATTATCAGAACAGAAGCAATTAACACTAACAAGCTGGCACATGGTGAAAACTATAAAATAGTATTTCTCAGCGACCTGCATTTAGGTAGAATTTTAGGACGTAGCTATTCTGAACGCTTAGTAGAAAGAGTAAACCAGCTGAATCCTGATATTGTACTTATTGCCGGAGATGTTCTGGATGAAAAGCAGTCCTATGTACGACAGGATGCCTCCCTTTTTCCTTTTACTCAATTAAACGCCCCTAAAGGCGTATATATGGCCTATGGCAACCACGATTACCTTGACAACCCATCAATCTGGCAAGCAGAGCTTACAAAGCATCATATTAATGTTTTAAGAAATAGCTCTGTAATCATAAATAAGCAGCTAAAAATAACAGGGCTAGAAGACTACAGTAAAGAAAAGGATATTACATCATTAGAACAACTTAGTATTGATAACAGCAAATACTATAGCATTATTCTCGACCACCAGCCAAGACGTATGGTCAACGCTTCTGCTGCAGGCTATGACTTATATTTAGCAGGTCACACTCATACAGGGCAGCTTTTTCCCAATCGCCTTATTACCAAAAAAATGTATTTACTTGATTACGGCAGAGCAAATTTCGGTAATTTAACAGCCATAACTAATAACGGCTATGGCTTTTGGGGAACTCCTATTCGTACAGAAGAAGCTCCCGAAATAGTAGTTATCGACCTTATAGGAACAAATAAATAAACTCGTAACACAAAACCCCGTGGAAAATCCACGGGGTTCATTTTTAGGAGCTTGCTTTATTCTTTTGGGGCATCAACTACAATAGCTGCATCCGGTGCATTTCTCTTGATGGAAGCAATACCATTCTTGCAGCCTGCCATTGCTTTATAGCCTTCACCAGTAGCAATGACCTGACCATTAGTAGCCTTCAGACGAAAACGGTACTCACCTGCAGCATCTTTATAAACTTCGAATTTTGGATGTTTAATATGGGTATAGCCTTCTACAGTTTGATCTTCTATGCCAGCAACAGGAGCATTCCTTTTTACGCTAGCAATACCTTTACGGCAGTATTCCTCATCCTTATAAACCTGGGATGTAGCAATAACCTCGCCATTACCTGCCTTTAAATTAAACTTTACACCATTTTTAGCTTGGCTGATTACAAATTTACCCATTTTCAAATCCCCTTTCAGATTTAAATCAAAATCCGTACTCTAAAAACCAAGAAAACACCATTACTATTCCACTGTATTGCAAAGCTTTCCTATACCAGCAATTTCACAAATAATCTCGTCACCTTTTTTAAGGAATGTAGGTGGCTTCATGCCCATGCCAACACCAGCTGGAGTTCCTGTAGCAATAATTGTACCTGCCTGCAAAGTCATACCCTGACTTAGCTCTGCAATTGCACCAGCTACAGTTTGAATCATCAGGCTAGTATTACTGCTTTGACGCAGCTCACCATTTACGTAACAGCAAATATCTAAAGCCTGAACATTTTCAAATTCTTCTGCAGTAACTATACAAGGACCCATAGGTGTAAAACCATCAAGACTCTTACCTAGATACCACTGCTTATGACGTGTTTGCAGATTGCGAGCACTTACATCATTAATAATTGTATAGCCAAAAACGCTGTCTAAGGCTTCGTCCTCGCTTACACCCTTAACATCCTTTCCTAAAACTACGCCAAGCTCTACCTCATAATCAAGGCTATCTACCAATCCCTCATAGGATGGAATAGTCTCACCTGTAGCTGTAGCTCTATTTACACGCTTAGAAAAATAAATTGTATAAGGTCGCTCACCGCCAAAGGCCTCTCGTGAAAAATCTCCAGCCTCTCGTGCATGAGCAGCATAATTAATACCTAAGCAGATAACATCCTGACGTGGATGCACAATAGGCGCTAAAAGCTTTACCTGGTCTAAGCAGACGGACGCACCATTAAACGCATCTAAATTTTGGCTTAAAGAACGCAAAACAGCTCTAGTTTCATAATTCGCTCTGCTTATAAAATCATTCATATCAGTAAACTTAAGCTTGGGCGATAACTTAGCCAGCCTACTAAGTATATAAGCTGTATTTCCTGCTTCAAAGGCTACTAAAATTTCCTCCTTCCCCTGAAGCAATGCTGTATACAATCGCATGTACATCCTCCTCTCTTCTTAGTGATTATATTAAACACCAAATAGCTTTTTTCCTGCTATTTTCTATATTTCCTTTAATTTATTTGTATTTATACAATTATTTTAATATCTTACTCTAAAAAACGTACCAATCTTAACAATTTTTGCAAATTACTGTTTCTTATTCAACTTGAAAACAATACATTCAAAAATTAGCAGCTGTAAAAATATTAGTACTAAAAACATCCATGCGCTTTCGTAGTAAAACACTTCATTACAAAATACAACTAAATCAAGCAATGCTGTTGTCCATAAAATTCTTAAACACCCTTTATTTCTAAAGAAAATCAATACCAATACAGGCACAACAATCAGCTTAATACTATTAATAAGCATTATCAGCGTCAAATCCATAATACCACCTAAAAAAGAGGCTATGAAAAAGTCAACCCCATTAATAAAGTAAGGCTAGAATTTGATTATTTCTCAAACTCCAGCCTCCTTACTTATGCCTTAAAATATTTAATTTTAGCTACATACTCTACATGTTATCATATGGGTTGCTGTTTAAAGCTGTTTTTGCCCCAGCATTCCCATAAATTTTACCAGGCAGCTACAGTTCCATCTGTGCGTGGCTCAGTTGCACCAGCCAAAACGCCATTTTCATCACGCCAGATAATCTGACCACGACCAAAGCTGGTATAATCACTCATTACAGTAATATCATGTCCACGACGACGAAGCTCTTCCACAATATCATCAGGAACGCCATCCTCTACTTGAATCCGCTTGCCCTCAATCCATTGCCAACGTGGTGCGTCAAGTGCATTTTGCGGATTCATCAAGAAATCAACTGTGTCCATAACAACCTGAAGCTGACCTTGTGGCTGCATATATTCACCCATAACGCCAAATGGTCCCACAGCTCTGCCATTCTTTGTCAAAAAGCCTGGAATAATGGTATGATAAGGCTTTTTCCATGGCTGCAGATAATTGTCCGAAGCAGGATTTAAGGAAAAACCGCTGGCCCTGTCATTTAATGCGATGCCTGTTTCCGGAACAACTATACCAGAGCCAAAGCCCTTATAATTGCTTTGAATCAAGGATACCATATTTCCCTCATTATCAGCAGTACATAAATAGATAGTACCACCGCTAAAGGGACTGCCAGGCTTAGGCTCTAGTGCCTTATCGCCAATCAGGCTACGACGAGCTGACGCATATTCGTCACTAAGCATATCTTCCACTTTAGTTTGCATATAACGTGGATCTGTAACGTACTCCATTGTATCAGCAAACGCCAGCTTCATAGCCTCAATCTGCTTATGATATGTATCAGCACATTCCTTTTCTGCAAAATCAAAGCCTTTTAAAATATTCAGTGCCATCAAAACCGTCATACCCTGACCATTAGGAGGAATTTCCCAAACATCATAACCACGATACTCAGTATGTAGTGGTTCTACCCACTCAGCACGATAATTAGCAAGGTCCTCTTTAGAAATAAAGCCACCTGTTGCCTGACTAAATTCAACTATCTTGTCAGCTACAGTGCCACGATAAAAGGCTTCGCCACAACTTTCTGCAATCTGACGCAAGGTTTTGCCATGATGAGGCAGCTTTACTAAATCACCAACCTCAGGAGCCTTGCCCTGTGGAGCAAAGGTTGGAAACCAGCCACCAAATTCCTTTTTATCTTTAAACTCTTTAAAAAGCTCTACGCTTTCACTCCAAAGCTGTTGAATCAAAGGAGAAAGTGGATAACCTTCCTCTGCATAATATATTGCAGGCTCACATAGCTTAGCAAAGGGCAATCTGCCAAAGCGTTTGTGTAGCTCGGCCCAGGCAGAAACTGCACCTGGAATATTTACAGACTGCCAACCACGATAAGGTATCTTATCAGTTACTCCCTGCTTCGCCAGGGCCTCTGCAGTCAAATTTTTAGGCGCATAGCCACTGCCGTTTAACCCATACAGCTTGTCCTTAATCCAAACTAGCGCAAAAGCATCACTGCCAAGGCCATTACTTGTTGGCTCCAACACAGTCATACAAATTGCTGTAGCAACTGCAGCATCCACAGCATTACCACCCTGCTGCAGAATAGTAAGTCCAGCCTGAGCAGCCAGTGGCTGCGAGGTACAAACCATACCACGCTTAGCATATACTACTCTGCGTCTAGAAGGATAATCATATTTTTGTCCATCAAAAGCAAAACTCATCATGTTAGTCCTCAAATCTAATTACTATATTTTGCCATAAGTCATACACTTAACAATATTTTATATGATGTAACTATATGACCTAACAGCAGAACAATCATTTTTTTGACAACAATTGTCCCAGTACAATGCCACAATCACGATACAAAACCTTAGAGGTGCTCTTCTCCATAAGCTCAACAAGCAGCTCCTGCTTGTACTGCAAACCTACACGCTCCTGCAATTTACGTCTATTTTTCTTTAAGACCTCTGCTTCACGTGCATAAACTTTTCCAGACATGCTTTTAGCCAAATAAAGCATGTTCTCCACATACAGCAGCTTTTCATCTACTGCCTCTGCATCCTTTTTACTGCTTAACCATTTATCAAGGCAGCTATCAGCAATGTTTTGAGCATTTAGATAATCATTATTTTCAACCTTACTGTTATAAAGCCAGCTAATTACACCAAATACAGCACCTGTCATACTACCGGCCTTAGCCAGCTCAATTAGTGACTGTAAGCATTCTATGTAAGTAATGTCCAATCTTTTTTCTAAAGAATTCTTTGCTAAAAGCTCCGGTGAAGCACCTACGATAACTTCCCACATCTCCTGCAGCTCTATTAGATTCAGGCAGCGTTCTACCTTGCTTTGCCATTCCTTTACAGCACTCTCCAAATCATCGGATATAGATTGCTCTAAAAGTACTCCCATACAAGCTGTCAGACTACGAAGATAACTCAATTCTCTTTTGGTGCTCTTTAATACGGACTCGTCAATCTCGTTAGCTAATAGTAATCTTTGACATTCTAACAATCTATCACAATGCTGCTGTACTACCGCCATAAAGCTCTCTTGGGAATCGTTGCCGCTAATTTTTGTTTTTGCAGAATCCTCATCTACCTCTAAACCTCGCAGAACCAGGCCACGTACAAACTTACTACGCTTTTCTACAAACATTGGTACCTTAGCTGCAATGCGTGCTGCAAAATCAAGTAACGCACCTTTATTGCCATCCAAAAGCTCTATTTCTATTTCATCTATTTTATCTTTTTTCCTACCCATTGCTATGTATCCGTTATCAATAGCCAGCTCTGCTACAGCGCCATCCAGGTCCAAAATATAGGTGGTACGCTCTACACAAACCTTAAAAAGCTTTTCTACACCGTTAGGTGCCAGCTCTTTTAAGCTTTGTTCTAGTCCCAGCTCCTCAAAGCCATCTAACACAGCCATATCCTTTTCTAAGGGAATATTCAGCTCCAAGCGTTCACTAAGACCAGCGCTATTTCTACGTGTAGTCTTCACTGTTGCCTCAAAGCTACCATCACCCTTATCACGTACTCTGTAGGCAATACCATGTTGTTTAAAGACCATATCCTCCGTATCATAATAGCTAGAAATAAGCTTGCGCTTTTTTTTGCTGTCCTTGCGAATTGCAGCGGCTACAAAATCAAGCTCCAAAAGTTTTTTTAAATTTTCTTTGCTAACAACCAACTTTAATTCAATTTCAGTATTCTTAGACATGGAATCACATCCCTTTCAAAAATCCGTCTATTTACTATCTCCTAAAGCCTTAGCTGCACCACAGCGTTTCCACCAAAACAACGGCACACCAAAAGCTAAAACAGTAACAGCAATAGCTGCATAAAACTTACTTGTACCAAAAGAATCAGCCAAAAAATTATAGGCAATAGCTCCTGGAAGCATACCTAAAATAGTAGCTAAAGCATAAGTCCTATAGGATAACCCTACACTACCAGAAATGATACTTACCGGGTCGTATGGAAAAATTGGTACAGTACGCAGCCACAGCATTTTAGTAAAGCTGTCATTACCTAATAGATACTGCTTTAAACGCTCTCCCCAGCTACCTCCAAAATTATTTAGCAGCCATTGACCGCCGCCAAAGCGTCCTAAAATATAACAAAAGCTAGCACAGCCCAGTCCACCAGTCAAAACTAGCAGTACGCCTAAAAAAGGTCCAAAGAGAACCCCTGCACTTAAATTCAGCAGCAATGTTGGGAAAAATAAAATAGGGCGGATTGTATATACTGCTACATAAATTAATGGCGCCAAACTGCCAAAGCCAGCTACCCAGTGCCTTATATCCTCAGTAGATTTAGGATGTGGATTATAAGGCGATGAATAAGCTCCATAAATTATTGCCACTAGAAAAATTCCGTAAGCAATAACTCGTAAAAATAACATAATATTTCTTCTATTCTTCATAAAAATCCTTTCATATACCATTATTATAATTCCAAGGACAAGACCTTGCAAGTAAATACGCCTAGAATGCGAAATCATTGTGAAGTCCTTGACATTAAGCTATTTTAGATTAATAATTAGCGTGTAGAGTTAATTATTAATTTGCAAGCCTTTACTGGACTGCAATGTATTCTGAAAGGAGAAATATATATGATTTTTAAATTTGAAGGTCAAGCTCCCAAAATTGATGAAAAAGCTTATGCATTCAATACTTCTACCCTGATTGGTAAAGTAGAAATGAAAGAATATAGCAGTGTATGGCCCGGTGTTGTTGCTCGTGGCGACGTTAACCGTATCGAAATTGGCCGTTATAGCAATATTCAAGATAACAGTGTGCTCCATGTAGCTGACAATTATGCCTGCGTTGTAGGTGACTATGTAACCGTTGGTCACTGTGCACTGCTCCATGCTTGTACTGTAGAGGACCATTGCCTTATTGGCATGCATGCAACTGTTCTGGACGGCGCAGTAATTGGCACTGGTTCCATCGTTGCAGCTGGTGCTGTAGTAACCAAAGGCACTATTGTTCCTCCTAACTCCTTGGTTGCCGGTATTCCTGCAAAGGTTATCAAAACTTTAGGCAACGACAGCTTGGATTCCATCCATGCACAAGCAATCAAATACAAAACCCTGTGGACCGAGCGCTATGGTCTGCTGCCTGAAAACGATGGCGAAAGATACCACGGCGAACAAATCGTTTAATCTCTAAAATAAACATATACTTATAAGATGCTGCCTTCATACAAAGGCAGCATTTTTATTTTAGCTATGATTTTTCCACAAAATTTGTAAAATATTTTACAATAGATTTATTTGTATTACATCTTCCTATATATTATAATAAAGATAATGATATTGTACGGTTATTATCTTAAAAGGAGGTAGCAATGAAGAAAATATTTCTATTGATATTGTCCATAATGCTAATAACAGGCTGTACTGCCAACAAGGATACCCATGAGCCTACTTTACCTAAGGTTATTTTAGGAAACGAGCGTATCGATGAGCCTGAATACAACAAGCTTCTCCAGAATAAAAGGCTGGGAATCTTTACTAATCAGTCCGGTGTAAATAGCAAAATGGAGCTTACGGTAGACCGTTTAAACAATAAATATGGTTTACAAGCTATTTATGTTCCTGAGCACGGCTTCTTTGGTGCCATTACCGCAGGAGAGCAAGTTGATGATACATATTATAACGGCATAAAGGTATTCAGCCTTTATGGCAAAGACCGTAAACCTAGTGCCGATATGCTTGCTCCAATTGATGCTATGGTAATAGACATTCAAGATGTTGGAACACGTCATTATACTTATTTTTCTTCGTTAGCATATATCATGGAAGAATGTGCTAAGCTAGATAAGGAAGTAATAATTTTAGACCGCCCCAATCCATTGGGTGGTGCTATGCAGGGACCTGTACTGAAAGCAGAAAACTCAACCTTCATAGGTCTTTATACAATCCCTCTGCGTCACGGCTTAACCATTGGTGAATTTGCACAATACATCAATAAAGAAGAAAAAATCAACTGTAAGCTTAGCGTAATTCCAATGAAGAACTGGAATCACAACATGCTGTGGCAGGATACTGGTTTGGAGTGGGTACAGTCCTCTCCACTTATTCCTACAGCAGATACCGCACTATTGTATGCCGTAACTGGCGTATGTGGCGATACTAATATATCCGTTGGTGTAGGTACGGCCAAGCCATTCCATTTTGTTGGTGCAGATTACGCAGATGCTCAAAAGCTGAAAGTTGCTCTTGATGCATTAAATATTAAAGGCGTTCTCTTTAGAAGTGCTAGCTATATACCACGCTATGGAAATAACAAAGGAAAAAGTATACAGGGTGTAGAAATTTACCTATTAGAACCTCATAAAATAAATCTTCCTGAATTGGAATATCAGCTTGCTTACACATTTAGGCAGCTGTATCCAGAGCAAATAAAATATCCTGAACGTGGTTATCGTCAGCCTGGCTATAAAGTAGACATAGCTTTAGGAGAAAGCAGCATGCGTATTGGCGAAAATCCCCAAACAGTATTTCCTCGTTGGCAAAACGAATGCGCAGCATTTCATAAAAAGGTTGAAGCTTATTTACTCTATAAATAACTGAAACAAAGCACAAAACCATCGTCATCCTAATGTCGCCATCAAAACAACCTCTATCGCCAGTCAATATGACCATTAGTATTGTTTAAGCTTATTAGCTATGGTACTATATTCAGTCTATTACTACAACTTAAAATATTTAATCTTTACATAGCAAAAGCTAGAATTTGAGAAATTGACACTCAAATTCTAGCTTTTATTTACATTATGAGTTTATTTGTACTGCAGCAATTTTGTTCTGCAATCATACGTCGCCTCTACCTCGAACTCTTGTAAAATAAGAAAACGCAGAAGAACACATTAGGATGCAGCCTGTTGTGACAAGTACAAACTGCGTAGGCATAAGGCTACCTAGCACACTACCTAAAAGAGGACCAACTACACCGCCAAATTGTTGTGCAGATGTTACCAGACCAAAGGCCTTGCCACGCATTTCCTGTGTCGTAATCTTAGTCAGGCTAGCATTAATATTGGGGATTGCACCTGATAGGAACAAACCATAGCAAAATTGGATAACTGCGAACTGCATTACAGAACCAACAAACATTTGGAAAAGATTGATAAAGCCTGCACCAAAGGTTACCAAGCAAAATGTACGCACATAGCCATGACGCTGACCACGCTTGCCCCAATAGGGTGCTGCAATAATTCCGGCAATACCTGCTAATGAGAAAATGATACCTGCCATCTTAATGGTTTCATCATCCATCTTACCCATTAGAGTGCCAACATACATAGTAATCAAGGGCTGAATAATCATCACGCAGGATTGAATGATAAAGAACATTACCATGATAAAAACCAAATCCTTATTAGCTAAGGATTGACGCAAATCCTTTAATAAATGAACCTTTTCTAGCTGTTTTTCCTTTGTAAAAGGTAAGTCATGTACCAAAAGCACAACAAGAATAGCTCCAACAAACAGGCTTATACCACCAACGTAAAAGGAACTACGCATGCCGAACCAGCTAGATAAATAGCCACCTAACAAAGGTCCTAAAATACTACCGCTAGCAATAGCAGTTTGCATAAGTCCCATACCCCAGCCTATCCGCTCAGGAGGCAAGGTTGAAGAAACAAGAGACAAGGATGCCGGCACAAAACCAGCAATAATACCACACACAGCACGTACAATAAAAAGCTGCCATATATTTTGGCACGCACCAGTCAGAAAATAGGTGATGGCCAAACCAAAGCCTGCACGAATAGCCATTTTGCGCTGACCAACCTTATCTGCCAGTGCCCCCCAATATGGTGCCATGACCGCTGAACCTAAAAAGGTAACGGAATATACAATACCAGTCCAATAATTTACATCTTCAGGAGCAACCTGCATTTCCTTTAAAACAAAGATAGGCAAAAATGGCACACAGCCAGTGTAGCTGGCACAGGCAAAAAATACACCTATCCATAATACTACTAAATTTACCTTCCAGTTTACTTTGCTATCCTTACGCTCATCAAACAGAGACATTTCCGTTCCCTCCAAATAAATATTATCATTGAATTAATCCCTGCCTCACAATACACAAAGCAGTTAATTACAAGTTATTCAATGATATTTTTATACATTTTTTGCTCTTTTCTTACTCCAATTATCCTGCTTACATTATAACACATCAACAAATTTTTAACCATAAATCCTTATCTTATATAAAATGAAGTTTATACGCAAAACTTTTTACTACTATTTTCTCTAAAAATCAATTATTAGTCCTTTTGATACTAAATGCTAATAAATGATGCATTTTATAAATAGGCCTTTATTTCACAGAGGTTTTACAGTATAATTGTATTTGTATAAGTTTAGTAACTTTTAAAATTGTACAAAGGATGTGGCAAATTGAAGCCTTATATTAAACAAGAACTGGAAGCCTGCAGCTTCTTCTCTAAAATGTTCAGCGGTAAACCTACTGAAAATGCTTGGAAGGAAATTAATAATATTTTAGCAGACGCTCAAACTGCTCAAGAGCTGACCTCTGACAAGGTTAAAGCAGCTCTGAAAAGCTGGGGCGCTAAATTTGATGAACAAAGCCTTAACCAACGTAGTGGAATTTATCGCAAGCTAGCAGACGTTATCTATACTGAAGCCATGACCACTGACGATGCATTATTTGCACAAGGCAAACATTTAGCTGAGGTATTAGAACTGCCTCCACACTTAGTAAAAATGGCAGATAAGGGTGCTAAAACAGCTGCTTATTTTGTTCGTTGCCGTGCTATTTTAGAAGGCACCGAAAAGCTTACCATTAACGAAATCAATGCCATCTTTGGCTACGATTACGAGGATGGACTTTCTGTACGTAAACAAGTATTCCAAGATTATTTTAATCTTAAATTTGAAGAAATTAGCTCTACTCGCCGCTATACTCCTGAACAAGAGGCTGAACTCCGCAGCGACTGCGAAAAGCTAGATGTTCCCTACGAGTTTAAAAATAATATTGAAAATGCCTTAGACCAATACCGTAGCCTGTGGAATGCAGAAAACCATGATGTTCAACCTATGGAAGTAAACATCCCCTTGGAAAAAGGCGAAAAATGCTTAGTATATGCAAACTGTGGTCTTTGTGAGCATAAGGTAATTGAAACAGAGGATAACTATTACGAGCTTACCCGTAAGTTCCGTATAGATGAAACGGTATCATTCCAAGGTGACCATATTCAGCATCCCACAATTAAAGAAGAAACCAACGTACTTTTAGAGCTTGGCTATTTCTTCCTGACTACTGAGCGTATCATTTACTTAGGTCAAAAACTTACTAAAGCAGTTGCATTATCCGATATTACCGGAGCCGACTTTGACGGTATGAATATGGTTACATATCACACTAAAAATGGTGATGTTATGTTTAAATACTCGGATGAGTCTGCAGAAGTCCTTTATATCATCTTTAATAGAGTAATAAAAGGCGATGTAAAAATTAAATAAAAGCACCAGCTTATAAAAAACTATCGGTTTGAAACGCGTCCGTACACAAAGGCTATTTTGTGTACGGGCTTTTTTTGTGCCTTTATATTATCAATACAAGCTATAACTACGTTAGATTAGCTTTACACTAATAAATCATTTTTAGGAGTTTAATTAATATTGAAAACAAATTCTATCAAAAGTGATTTTATTCGTTACGTTTCTCAAAATATCTTAGGACAAATGGCCTATTCCTGCTATACCCTAGCAGATACCTTCTTTATTGCAGCAAGCCTTGGCGCTAATGGATTAGCTGCACTTAATTTAGCCTTTCCTGTATTTTGCCTTTTAAACGGCATTGGTCTAATGATAGGCATGGGTGGCGGCGTGCGTTATTCCATAGCCAAAGGCAGAAGAGATATTGATACAGCCAATAAAATCTTTACTAATACTTTTTATTTGACACTTCTTTTTTCCACTATTTTGCAGCAGCAGGATTATTTTCTTCAGAAGAGCTTGCCGTTGCACTTGGCAGTAATCAAGATATATTTACTATGACTCATACATATCTTAGGATGTGGATTATACGCCTTCACAAATAAAATTAAAAAAGTTTAAACAAAAGCCTGCAAATATTTTTGTTTGCAGGCTTTTTGCCAAATAGGCTTATTTATAGATGGTAAACTTAT